>OIWO01000038.1_pt1 | contig 154138 bp, 139 predicted proteins | sample 1587641 | NCBI WGS metagenome assembly OIWO01 (sample SAMEA3888924, study PRJEB22519) | human gut metagenome | biome: human gut; feature: human-associated habitat; material: faeces | place: Denmark | collected 2010
TTCCGCCGTGAGAGGGCGGCGTCTTAACCGCTTGACCAACGAACCGTGTATTATAATAGCATACACCCCACGCTTCGTCAAGCATATTTTTCATATTTTTCAAAAATATTCAAACAAATTCGAAAATAAGACTTTTCCCTCTTTTTTAATTAATCCTCATAACCGTTTGGATTGTTCTTCTGCCATCTCCAGGAATCCGCACACATTTCCTTAATTCCGTACTGCGCTTTCCAGCCAAGTTCACGTTCTGCCTTACCCGGGTCACAGTAACAGGTTGCAATATCGCCAGGACGGCGAGGCTTGATGCTGTATGGAATCTTAATGCCGTTTGCTTCCTCAAAATTCTTTACGATATCAAGCACGCTGTAGCCGTGTCCGGTACCAAGGTTGTAAATGCAAAGTCCGGCGTTCTCTTCGATCTTCTTTAATGCCTTTACATGTCCGTTTGCCAGATCAACAACGTGGATATAATCGCGCACACCGGTTCCATCCGGAGTATCATAATCGTTTCCGAATACACCGAGTTCTTTTAACTTGCCAACTGCAACCTGTGTAATGTAAGGCATCAGGTTGTTCGGGATGCCGTTTGGATTCTCCCCCATGGTTCCGCTTGGATGTGCTCCGATTGGATTGAAGTAGCGAAGCAGGATCACATTCCACTCATTATCTGCCTTGTAGATATCTGATAAAATCTGCTCCAGCATGGACTTTGTCCATCCGTAAGGATTGGTACACTGTCCCTTCGGGCAGTTCTCGGTAATCGGAATTTCTGCCGGATCGCCGTATACGGTTGCAGATGAAGAGAAAATGATGTTCTTGCATCCGTTCTGACGCATCACATCAACCAGTGTTAAAGTTCCTGCAATGTTGTTATTGTAATACTCCCAAGGCTTTGCCACAGACTCTCCGACAGCCTTCAGTCCTGCAAAATGAATACAGCTTTCAATCTTCTGCTCTGCAAAAATTTTATTTAAGATGTCACGATCAAGGATATCTCCTTTATAAAATGTAACTTTCTTTCCGGTCAGTGCCTCCACACGATCCAGTGACTTTTCTGAAGCGTTTGACAGATTATCCAGAACAACGACATCATATCCCGCATTCTGCAGTTCCACACAGGTATGACTTCCGATATAGCCTGCTCCACCAGTAACTAAAATTGCCATAATTCCACTCTCCCTTTCTGTGCTTTTGTTTTCTTCTGATACCCCTATTCTATCGCTCCCGGCTCTTAATGTACAGAACCAAATGTAGAAAAAACATGTAAAAATGTTGCATGTGCATAAAAAAACGTATAAACTCAATACTAGAATCGTGTAAGGAGCATTTCCAATGAATGATCAATATAAAAATTCCTACAAAGCAACCGCAAAAGAACTTGTTTCCCTGTCTGTCTATAATGTCGGATACCAGCTATGCGATGCCGGCTATCAGTGGGGACCCGGAATCCGCGACCACTACCTGATTCACTATGTGATCTCGGGAAAAGGCACATACGAAGTCAACAACGAAACCCATTTTCTTTCTGCCGAAGATGCCTTTCTTGTGTATCCGAATACGGAGATCATCTACCGTGCCGATGCAAAAACGCCATGGGAATATGCATGGGTCGGATTTACCGGAAGTGACGCTGCCACAATTCTGCAGGCAACCGATTTTTCCCGCAAACATCCATGTATTCATGCAGTTCCCAACGGCGAAGAAGTCAAACGTCAGCTTCTGCATATCTATGATGCCAGAGGAAACGGATTTGAACATGCCGTTGAAATGACCGGCCGGCTCTATACCACGCTGGCGCTCTTTCTAAAATCTTCCACCCAAAAAGAAACGCAGCTGACAGCCGCAACCTACGTCCAGAAAAGTATCGAATATATCAGCGCCAATTACTCCTACCCGATCACAGTGGAAGATATTGCCGCCTACGTCGGTTTAAGCCGCAGCCATCTGTTCCGTTCCTTTGAACTGGTGCTGCAGCAGTCCCCAAAAGAATACCTCACGGATTTTCGCATGAAACAGGCATGCTATCTGTTGGAACACTCAAATCTTTCGATCACCGCCATTGCAAATTCCGTCGGATTTGATAATGGGCTGTATTTTTCAAAAACCTTTCATAAGAAAAAAGGGGCCTCTCCCAAAGCTTATCGCATAAAAATAAGAGGGACAGAATAATTTTTGCCCCTCTTTTCTTCTAATGCCACGGAAACGTGAACATTCCATAAATATAAATAAATAAAATCCCTACAGGCACAAAATAACAGAACAGCGGTTTCATCCATGCCTTGATTTTTAAGCCTTTTCCCGCATTGGCCTCCTGCAGGAAATTGTTCCACCCCCATCCCCGGCGTGTACAGCAAAACAGCGCCAGTATCAGTGAGCCGAGCGGCATCGCATTGTTAGACACAATAAAATCCCACAAATCCAGCCATGCCGTGCCTTTTGCAAACGGCTGAAAACGAATCAGACTGTACCCCAGCGCCGTTGTCAATGCCACAAGAAACGTCCCAATCCCGCAGGCAATACATCCCACCGGACGTGACCAGCCCGTCAGTTCCCGGATCATGGCAAGCAGATTCTCACATACTCCAAATACCGTTGACATGGCAGCAAACACCATGAACAGGAAAAACAGCGCACCCCACCAGCGTCCGCCCTGCATATGGTTAAACACACTCGCCATCGTATCAAACAAAAGGCTTGGTCCCGCAGTCACTTCAAGATTATAGGTATCGCAGGCAGGAAACATAATCATGCCTGCAACAACTGCTACAAACGTATCTAAAACAATGATATTTACGGATTCTCCCAAAAGGGAACGCTCTTTCCCGATGTAGCTTCCAAAGATCGCCATGCCACCCATACCGACCGACAACGTGAAAAACGCCTGATTCATTGCTTTTACAATCATTGTACCTGATATTTTGGAAAGGTCCGGAATCAGATAAAAAGCCAGCCCATCCTTTGCGCCGGAAAGCGTAAAACTGTGGATCGCCAACACCAGCATCAGCACCAGAAGCGCCGACATCATATATTTGGTAATGCGTTCAAGGCCTCCCTGCAGCCGGAAACTCAAAATCACAAATGTAATCACAACCGTGATCAACAGGTAACCAACATTTACGGATGGTGTTGTGATCATTTTTTCAAATCCCAAATCCGCATTCTGACCGGTAAGAAACTTCACAAAATAATAAATAATCCAGCCTGCAACAACGGAATAAAACGCGATCAGTGCAATATTTCCAATCAGACACACAATCCCCGGAATTTTCCATTTGCGTTTTCCGGAAAGTTTCTCATACATATACAAGGGACTTGTCTGTGCCGCACGTCCTACGGAAAGTTCCATCACCATTGCCGGAAGCCCTAAAATGAGCAGACAGATCACATAGACAAGCATGAAACTGCCACCGCCGTTTTGTCCGCACATCCAGGGAAACTTCCATACATTTCCGCATCCGATTGCACATCCTGCCGAGAGCATAATAAACCCAAGTCTGCTTCCGAGCTGTTCTCTTTTTTCCATTGTTTCCAATACCTTTCCCCGTATATTTTTCAAAAAACTCCGGACAAACAACTTGTCCGGAGTTTTCTACCCAACATTTTTCCGATGACTAAGCTAATGCTTTCTTTGCAACTTCTGCAAGCTTTGCAAAACCTGCTGCATCTGTAACAGCCATGTCAGCTAATACCTTACGGTTTAAATCAGCTCCAGCTACCTTTAATCCGTGCATGAACTGGCTGTAAGAAAGTCCGTTCATACGAGCTGCTGCGTTGATACGAGCAATCCATAACTGACGGAACTGTCTCTTTCTCTCTTTACGTCCAGAATAAGAACTTGTTAAGGCTCTCATTACGGACTGCTTAGCTACACGATACTGCTTGGAACGAGCTCCTCTGTATCCCTTTGCTAACTTTAAAGTTCTGTTATGTCTTTTCTTAGCGCCTAATCCGCCTTTAACTCTTGCCATTTCCTATATCCTCCTTAACAAATCTTAGATGTATGGTAAAATCTTCTTCATGTTCTTGATGTTTGTCTGATCCATCATTGCTGCTTTTCTGAGATTTCTCTTATTCTTTGTTGTTTTCTTTGTTAAGATATGTCTTCTGTAAGCCTTGTTTCTCTTTAACTTTCCGGTTCCGGTTGCTTTGAAACGCTTTGCTGCTGCTCTGTTTGTCTTAATTTTTGGCATTGTGTATTCCTCCTTAATAAATGTTATCTCTTCTCTGCCAACACCATACCGATGCTTCTTCCCTCGATCTTCGGTGCTTTTTCCACTACTGCGATATCGGAAAGCTGCTCAGCAAGATCATCTAAGATGTGCTTACTGCTGTTCATATGTGCCATCTCGCGACCACGGAAACGAAGTGTAATCTTGACTTTATTGCCTTTTGCGAGGAACTTCTTTGCAGCGTTCATCTTGGTGTTCAAATCATTGGTGTCAATGTTTGGTGACAGGCGGATTTCTTTTAATTCCACTGTCTTCTGCTTCTTCTTTGCATCCTTTTCCTTACGTGCAAGATCATAACGATACTTACCGTAATCAATTACCTTGCATACAGGCGGCTTTGCATTCGGAGCAATCTTGACAAGGTCAAGACCGGCTTCATCTGCAATTTTCTGTGCCTCTCTGGATGAGACAACACCAATCTGCTCGCCATCCGGTCCGATCAGACGAACCTCTCTGTCTCTGATCTGTTCGTTAATCATTAATTCGCTAATGGTTTTGTACCTCCAATAAAAAATAGTGGATAGGCAGACTATCCACTATTACATCTAACATTCATATAACATGCTAAAAGTATGAACACTAAGTCGCCCGATTGCGCTTAGGTGAGAGTGGATACTCTACTTGTTTCTTAACAACCATTTGACTATACCACCTGATTACGGTATTGTCAACTGTTTTCTGTAAATTTATTCCGCCGGTTCTGCCGGAATAAACAGCCGCTGGTTATTTCCCGGATTCTGATCCGGCACTGCTGCTTTTGCCTCCGCACAAAACTGCTCCTGTGAGTTTATCAGAACCTTGCCCCTCTTGTCAAGTTTTTCATACGTACCATCCGGCTGCATCACACGCGCTTTCACATTATCTTCCAGTTCCACATGCAGAATATGCAGTGCTTTTTCTTTGAGTTCCTCCTCAATCACCGGGAAAACAATCTCTACACGCCGGTCAAGATTTCGCGGCATCCAGTCCGCACTTCCCATAAATACTTCCGGATTGCCGTCATTATAAAAATAGAAAATACGGCTGTGCTCCAGGAAATTTCCCACAATAGAACGCACGGAGATATTCTCACTCACTCCCGGAATTCCGACGCGCAGACAGCAGATTCCGCGCACGATCAGATCAATCTTTACACCGCTTGCAGATGCCTCATACAGCGCCGCAATAATGCCCGGATCACAGAGAGAATTCATCTTTGCCACGATACGGGCTTCTCTTCCCTGCCGCGCGTTTTTCGCTTCCCTGCCGATCAGGCGCAAAAATTTATCCCGCAGCCAGTATGGTGCCAGCACCAGTTCATTCCATGCCAGCGGTTCGGAATATCCGGATAACATATTAAATACCGCTGTGGCATCCTCCCCGATCGACTCTTTGCAGGTAAAGATTCCACAGTCCGTATATAATTTTGCCGTCGAATCGTTATAGTTTCCGGTTCCCAGATGAACATAGCGGCGGATTCCGTCCTCTTCCCGGCGGACCACCAGTGCGATCTTGCTGTGTGTTTTAAGGCCAACGAGACCATAGATCACATGACAGCCTGCCTGTTCCAGTTTTTTCGCCCAGACAATGTTGTGCTCCTCATCAAAACGGGCTTTCAGCTCAACCAGAACCGACACCTGCTTGCCGTTTTCCGCTGCCTGTGCCAGACTGCTGATAATCGGGGAATTTCCGCTGACACGATACAGTGTCTGTTTAATCGCCAGGACATCCGGATCTTTGGATGCCTGCCGGATGAAATCCACAACCGGATCAAAGGTTTCGTATGGATGATGCAGAAAAATATCCCCTTTGCGGATTGCGGCAAAAATGTCACTTCCCGGTGTAATTTCCGGCACCTGCTGCGGCGTATACGGTTTATAGCGGAGATGATCGTACCCGTCGATGCCATACATTTTCATCAGAAAAGTCAGATCGATCGGACCTGCAATCTGAAAAATATCCTCATCCGACACTTTCAGCTCCGTCTTTAAAAATTTCAGAAGCTTTTTATCTACCTTCTCTTCAATTTCCAGACGGATAACTTCTCCCCACTGACGCATCTTTAATTTGTTCTCAATCTCTTTCAGCAAATCCGATGCCTCATCCTCATCAATTGTCAGATCTGCGTTTCGCATGATCCGGTACGGATACGCACACAATACCTTGTAATTGGAAAACAGTATGCCTATGTTGCGTTCTATAATCTGCTCAAGCAGAATGAAAGACTTCGTTTCCCCTTCGCTTGGAATCTGTACCAGACGCGGCAGAACACTTGGCACCTGCACGGTCGCAAACACAGTCTCATCCTCCGTTTTCTTTCCGGTCAGAAGTGCTGCAATATTCAGTGTCTTATTGCGAATCAGCGGAAACGGACGCGACGCATCCACCGCCATCGGGGTGAGTACCGGATATACATTTTCCATAAAATAGCGATCCACAAAACGCGCCTGTTCCTCGTTCAGATCCTCATGTGCATCCAGAAGATAAATTCCTTCTTTACGCAGAAGCGGCATCAGGGAACGGCTGAAAGTACTGTACTGGATATTGACCAGTTCCCGCGCCTGTTTATTGATGGCGGAAAGCTGCTCCGTGGCGGTCATTCCGGCGATATCACGCTTTTTATATTTTGCGTGTACCATATCCTTTAAGGATGCCACCCTTACCATAAAAAATTCATCCAGATTGGAAGAAGTAATACTGACAAATTTCAACCGCTCCAAAAGCGGAATGGATTTATCTCTTGCTTCACTTAATACACGCTGGTCAAACTTAATCCAGCTGAGCTCACGGTTTTCATAATATGCCGGATCTTTAAAATCTATTTTTGTGTCCATAAAAGCCCTCCGATCTAATAGTTATAAATACGCTTCTCTTTTAAAACAGGTTTCATGCTGTATACATTTTCAAAATAAGAGGTCTTTGCGTCAAACAATGCCTGTTCCAGCGCAATATCCTCAAATGCCTCGACCGTAATCACGAGTTTTCTCTCCCTTACCGCGATCCGGATATTTTTAAACTTCTGTTTATGACTCTGATCCAGCGCATTTGCCACACGAAGAATTGCCGAAAGTTTTGCCACACAAAGATACTCTTCCTGGCTCAATACATCAGCGACTTCCTCATACGGATCCAGCGGAAGAGTATTGTAGCGCACGATCTGTGCAACAATCTCGCGCTCCTGATGGGTCAGACCGATAATCTCTGAGGACATGATAATATGATACGTACTCTCCGACGCTTCCGCAAAGCTGACATACTTTCCACAGTCATGCAGGATTGTAGCCACCTGAAGCAGCAGACGCGCCCGCTTTCCAAGTCCGTGTTCCTGTTTCATCGCATCAAAAATCTTAATGGATAGCTTGGAAAGTGTCTGAATGTGTGGAGAAAAACTGTGGTAATGCTCCGATAAAAATGTGGCCGCCGAAATGACATCCGCATCAAAATCATGTGTCGATGCCAGCAGTTTATTGTGCTGTGCATAATCAAATGCCATACCATCCTGAATGTTTGCTCCCGGCACCCATACCTCTTTTGGATTCACATTCTGTGCCATCATCTTATACAGCACAAGTGCCGGAATGATCAGCGGTTCCCTCTCATCTGAAAGATTTAATTCCGCTGTGATCTCCTCCAGCGTTTTTTTGAGCAGTTTATCGATAAATTTAGAGAATTTATCCAGCTTTACCTGCCGGCTTTTTCCGCCTTTTTCCTCAATTTTTTTGACCAGGCCGCCGGCATAGTCACTGATCAGGATCAGATAATCCACCGGCGTATTCATGTACATGGAGCGAAATCCCTCGAGTTTTTTATTGACATATTCCTCAATCTGGTTTTCATACATTTTCAGGGAGTATCCGCGGTCTCCAAGCAGATTCCGCAGGCGCATAATGCCTGTTTCCATGTGTTGTGTCGTGATCATTTTCCCGTCACGGAATAATGTGATCTGCACACTCGCCCCGCCGACATCCACGACTGCTGCACTCGTCTTTATCATCTCCTCAAACACCGGACTGCCAGCCACCGCTTTATAACTGATAAAACGGTGTTCCGAGTTGCTTAACACCTTTACCCGGAATCCGGTTCTAAGATAAATCTGGTCAAGGACAAATATCTCATTTGTGGTATCCCGGAGTGCGGCGGCTGCACAGACTTCATAACTGTCTACCTTGTAGCTTTCCATGATCTCTTTAAACTGCGCCAGTGTTTCACAGAGTTCTTCCACCTGCTCATATCCGATTGTCCCGGTGCCGTAAGCACCTTTCCCCAGTTCCTGCCGGGACCGGATGTGATCCACCTCATGAAACTTTTTTCTGTTTGTAAACTCAAATACCTTCAGGCTCACATCGTATGTGCCAATATAAATTGCTGCAAATGTGTGAATTGCCATACGCCCACCTTCTTTCACCAATTCTGACTAATACGTACCAAGAATCCGGAATGCAATTGTTTCGTCCCGAAGTCCGCGCAGCGCATTCTGCACTGCATGATCCTCAAATCTTCCCTCAAAATCAACAAAGAAACGATATTCCCAGTTTTTATTCTGTAACGGACGTGACTGGATATTTGTCATATTCAGTCCATTATAAATAAAATGCGACAGTGCATGATATAAAGCACCGCTTTCGTGATTGATCTCAAAACAGATGCTGATCCGGTCTGCCTGATCGGTATATACTTTTTTCCCTGTCACAACAATAAACCGGGTCGAATTATTTTTATTATTCTGAATGGAATTGCGTAATACTTTCAACCCATAAATCTGGGCATTTTTTGCACTGGCAATCGCCGCCTGGGAAATCTCCCCATCCTCTTTGACCTTCTTGGCTGCAACGGCATTATTGCTGACACTGAATTTTTCCCAGTCCGCATGACTGTCCAGAAATTCACTGCACTGCATCAGTGACTGTTTGTGCGAATACACGGTACGGATATCTCTCTCATCCGCATCTTCCAGTCCTAAAAGTGCATGATCAATACGGATGATCTGCTCCCCGACAATATAATTATCATATTCCACCAGAAGATCATAATTTTCCGAGACAATTCCTGCCGAAGAATTCTCGATCGGGAGTACCGCATAATCCGCTTCCCCGTTTTTAATGGCCTCCATGGCATCTTTCCAGCTCTCCACATGGAAATTATTGCAGTTTTCTCCAAAAAACTGTTCCATGGCAAGCTGGCTGTAGGCACCTTCGAGTCCCTGAAAAACAATCCTTGCATTGGAATAATCCAGCGTGTGAATCGGCTCAAACTCCTGCGGAGGCATAATTCCATGCTCCGTCAGCAGTTTATACTGTTTCTTACGGCTCATCGCCATGATCTGCTCAAAAAGTTCACGGATTCCGTGTCTGGTAAAATCACTTTCCGCTTTTTTCTGCAGCGTTGCCAGCTTGGATTCCTCTCTCTCCTTGTCAAAAATCTGCTTCCCGGTATTTATTTTGTATTCAGCCACATCCGAGGTCAGTTTCATCCGTTCCTCATAGAGTTTTACGATCTGTTCGTCAATTTTATCAATATCTTTTCGGATATCTAGTAAATCTTTCATATAGCGCTCCTTCATGATTTATGATAAAATTTTATAACACAAAGGTATAAAAGGCAAGATACAACTTACCAAGGAGGACTCGATATTATGAAAAAACGTTTGCCCATAATTATAATTGCTGTTCTGGTCGTAGTATTTGCAGGACTGGGCTTTTACAGCCATCAGAAAAGTAAGATCAAATACAACACAAGCTATGTCAACGGAAATACTGCCGGAAACCTTTACAATGCCGGCTTGTTTTGTGAGAAAAACGGAACCGTTTATTTTGCCAATCCGGATGACGATTACCGGCTGTATTCCATGGATACAAACGGCAATCATCTGAAAAAACTCAGTTATGACCGTGTCATGTATATCAACGCCGATGACCATTATGTATACTATGTACGCAATAATGAAAATAATGGAACCGGATTTGATTTCTTCTCCTACGCAAGAAACAGTCTGTGCAGAATTGACCAGAATGGAGAAAACACTAAAATTTTAGACAAAGATCCCTGCCTGTATGCCTCGCTTGTCGGAAACTACATTTATTATCTGCACTATGATGACAAGGATGCTACAACGCTTTACAAGATCGGAATCGATGGCGAAGGACGCAAAAAAGTATATTCGCCTTACATTTTTACATGCAGCACGCTGGGTCAGTATATTTATACCAGCGGAACCGAAAGTGACGGTGCCATCTATCAGCTGGATACCGCCAGTGACAGTTTAAGCAAAGTCTATGAATGTAATTCTTTCAAACCGATTGTAACCAGTGATGACAATGTCTATTATATGGATGTGGATCAGAACAACGCCCTGGTACATACCAATATGAAATCCGGTCATCCGGTTACACTTACCAAGGACAGTCTGGATCTCTACAATGTATACGGAAGCAGTATTTTTTATCAGCGCTATTCCGAAGACAATCCGGCCCTTTGTATGATCAAAAATGACGGCAGTGGATATCAGGAACTGGCACAGGGCAATTACTCCAATATCAACGTCACTTCCAGTTACATCTATTTTACCGATTTTAAGACAAAAGAAATGTTCTGTACACCGACCGATCATCCGGGAACACTCACCGCTTTCCATCCCGGCGTTATCAAAAAATAAATGTATAAGACTGTAAAAGAGGAGGAACCCAAAAATGCGGTTCCTCCTCTTTTGTTTTTCAAAACTTCCATAACATTACGCGCCAAAATCAAACAGGGAAAGCTGATTGGATTCCGGCATATCGCCAAACAATCCCAGATCACTCATCAGTTCTATTGTTGTCTTTGATACTTTTGTCCGTTCCCTAAAATCATCCTTGGAAAGAAAAATTCCGTCTTTTGCCGCTTCTGCAATCGCAACTGCCGCATTATCGCCAAGTCCGTCAATCGTATTGAGCGCCGGCAGCAGTTTTCCATCCACAATCTGAAAATGATGCGGTTCTGACTTATAGATATCCAGCGGAAGAAATTCAAATCCTCTGGCATACATTTCCTGTACCAGACGCATATCTTTGTAGGTATCCTGCTCTTTTTTGGAGAGCTCGTCCTTGCGCTTTTCGTACTCATGCATATATCCTTCCAGTTTTTCTTTTCCCTGACACATCAGCTCATAACTGAAAGCGGTCGCACGGATAGAAAAATATGCCGCATAGTAAGCCAGCGGATAAAACACTTTACAGTAGGCAATGCGCCATGCCATCATAACATACGCGGCTGCATGGGCTTTCGGGAACATGTACTTAATCTTCTCACAGGACCAGATATACCAGTCCGGTACATTGTGATCGATCATATCCTGCTTCCATTCCGGCCATTTGTCGCATTTTCCTTTTGCCACAATTCCCTTCCGGACATTCTCCATAATCTTAAACGATTCCTCGGAATCCAGTCCCATGCCAATCAGATAGATCATGATATCATCCCTTGTACAGATGGCGGTAGAAATCGTTGCCTTCTTTTCCTGAATCAGTGTCTGTGCATTGCCAAGCCATACGTCCGTACCATGGGACAGCCCTGCAATACGCACCAGATCCGAAAATTCTTTTGGCTGTGTATCAATTAACATGCCCATGGCAAAGTCTGTACCAAACTCCGGGATACCCAATGCCCCCAGCTGACAGTTCACCAGATCATCCGGCGTGATGCCAAGTGCGGAAGTATCCTGAAACAGCGACATGACAGCCTTATCATCCAGCGGGATCTGCGTCGGATCTACGCCCGTCAGATCCTGCAGCATACGGATCATGGTAGGATCATCGTGTCCGAGAATATCAAGTTTCAGCAGATTATGGTCAATCGAGTGATAATCAAAATGTGTGGTCGTAATATCGACCGTCATATCATTTGCCGGATGCTGAACCGGGGTAAATGTATAAATCTGTTCCCCCATCGGAAGAACAACGATACCACCCGGATGCTGTCCCGTAGTACGACGCACCCCGACACATCCAAGTACGATCCGGTCAATTTCACAGTTTCTCTTATGTACGCCGCGCTCTTCATAATAATTTTTGACATAACCGAATGCCGTCTTATCCGCCAGCGTACCGATCGTTCCTGCCTTAAAGGTCTGTCCCTCCCCGAAGATAACTTCGGTGTATTTATGTGCCTTACTCTGGTACTCTCCGGAAAAGTTCAGGTCGATATCCGGCTCTTTATTTCCCTTAAATCCCAGGAACGTCTCAAACGGAATATCAAACCCTTCTTTGGAAAGCGGTTTTCCGCAGCGCGGACAGAGCTTATCCGGCATATCACATCCGCTTCGGCCGGAAAAAGATTTTACCAGATCCGAATCAAAATCGCTGTACTGGCAATGTTTGCACAGATAATGCGCATGCAGCGGGTTCACCTCCGTAATACCGGACATTGTCGCAACGAAAGAACTTCCGACCGATCCACGCGATCCGACCAGGTAGCCGTCTTCGTTGGATTTCCAAACCAGCTTCTGCGCAATGATATACATCACAGCATACCCATTGCTGATAATGGAATTTAATTCCCGGTCTAAACGTTCCTGCACAATTTCCGGCAGTGGATCTCCATACATTTTATGTGCTTTGTTGTAACAGATGTCACGCAGCATCTGGTCCGAATTTTCAATGACCGGCGGACACTTATCCGGACGAACGGGAGAAATTTTTTCGCACATATCCGCAATCCGGTTTGTGTTTGTAATAACAACCTCTTCTGCTTTTTCACTTCCAAGATAGGCAAATTCTTTCAGCATCTCTTCCGTCGTCCGCAGAAAAAGGGGAGCCTGCTCATCCGCATCTTTAAATCCCTGCCCTGCCATGATAATTCTCCGGTAAATTTCATCCTCCGGATCTAAAAAATGCACATCACAGGTTGCCACCACCGGCTTATGGAACTGTTCACCGAGCCGGACAATCTTTTTATTGATCTCAATCAGATCGTCATTGGACGCAACCGGAGAATCTTCATCTCTTACAAGAAATGCATTGTTTCCGAGCGGCTGGATTTCCAGATAATCATAAAAGTTTACCAGTCTAGAAATTTCTTCCTCCGGACGGCCATTTAAAATTGCCCGGTACAACTCTCCCGCTTCGCAGGCAGACCCGATCAGAAGTCCATCCCGGTACCTGATAAATTCACTCTTCGGAATCCTCGGACGCCGGTGATAATATTTGATATGCGCCAGCGAAATCAGCTTATACAGGTTTGTCCGCCCCTGATCGCAGGTGGCAAGAATGATCGCATGATAAGTCGGCATCTTTTGTACATTCTGCACCGATGAGGTTCCCATTGCATTCACTTCGTCCAGGGTAGACATACCGCGCTCCCGGAGCATCTCGATAAACTTCACAAAAATCTCTGCCGTACATCCGGCATCATCCACTGCACGATGGTGATTTTCCAGGGATACGCCCAGCGCTTTTGCAACCGTATCCAGCTTAAAACGGTTCAGATTCGGAAGCAGGACACGCGCCAGGGCAACCGTATCCACAATCGTCGGCTTGCATGGAATATCCAGCCTCTGGCAGTTTTTCTTGATAAAACTCATATCGAAATCGGCATTATGGGCAACCATAACACATCCCTCGCAGAATTTCATAAATTCCGGAAGAATGTCTGCAATAACAGGTGCATCAATCACCATGGAATCATTGATCGACGTCAGCTGCTCAATCCGAAACGGAATCGGCACTTGTGGATTGACAAACGTTGAGAATTTGTCCACGATCTTTCCGTTCTGCACCTTCACCGCCCCGATCTCTATAATGCGGTTGGTCTCCGGACTAAATCCGGTTGTCTCCAAATCGAATACCACATAATCTGCATCCAGATCCTGGTTCTGGCTGTCCGTCACCATCCCCTTTAAATCATCGACCAGATATGCCTCCACGCCGTAAATGACTTTAAAATCCGAATCGGACGGTACGGTATGATTGGCATCCGGGAACGCCTGCACATCCCCGTGATCGGTAATGGCAATCGCCTTATGCCCCCATTTCATGGCACGCTTGACAATATCCTTGACATCTGAAACGCCATCCATATCACTCATTTTGGTATGGCAGTGCAGCTCTATGCGTTTTTCTACGCTGGTATCCATACGGACCGTTGTAAAATCGGCGCATTTCTTGATTCCGACGATAGAACCGATGGTAAGTTCACTGTCGAACTTATCAATGGTTGCAACACCTTTGACACGCACAAACTTTCCCCCGCTGATTTCTTTTAACAGCTCCGGTACATCATCATTTCTCGCAAAAATTTTAAGAACAATCGTATCGGTAAAATCCGTCACGGAAAAAATAATGATGGTCTTTTCATTGCGGATCTCACGGGTATCTACCGACAGAATCTTTCCGCGGATCACAACCTCTCCGATCGGTCCGTCAATCTTCTCAATCTCCATGCTCTCTTCTTCGAAGTCTCTTCCGTATATTACATCCGGATTCATGGATTTTTTGCCGTTATCCGACTCGAATTTCCGGCGGAACTCTCCCCGCTTTTCAAACTTCTGCTTTGGTTTTGCATAATTTGTACCATTTTTTGAAGCGTCTGCACGATTTCCTGCCGTTTTTGCAATTGTCTTTGTTTTTTCTTCTGTTTCGACAGTTTTCTCTTTTTCTTCCGTTTCCTGAGATTTTCCTTCCATAACCAGCTTCGTCCGCGCAACAATTCCTGCCACTTCCTGCCGGATCTGTTCTTCGGAATTTTTCCGGTATTTGCTCTCCTGCGGTTTCCGGTATTGTGGAAATATTTTCAGATTCATTCCACAGCGCTCACAGATCACTTTCTCTAAAAATTCGATAATCTCATCCGTACGGGTTTTGGCAATAATAGTCTCATCCATCGTCAGAATCAGACGGTCCTCTTCCGGAAATTCCATGTCCGCCGTCCGCAACAGATTATATTCGAGCACACTATAGGCATTCAGTTCATCTAAAATACTGTCTTTATACACCTCTATCAGAGACTTCGGGGTATACTGTTCGGAAAGCTCATAAGACTCTATGATCTTTACCTGTATGGCCCGGTTCTGAAAAATCTGTTCGGTAATCGCTTTTTCAAGTTTCCATATGTTTTTTTTGAAAATAAGTCTTTTTGCACGCAAATAAATGCGAATATGAGTATGTTCATGATTCGCACTTATTTTTGTCACTTCAGTTGTATCTAACAGCCCTTCGAGTTCTTCCTCCAGTTTCAGTGTCGGAAAGGCTTCACGAAATGCTTTTGACATCAGTCTTCACTCCAATGTTCCAATTCATAACGCAGTGCCGGCAGAAGTTCTGCTTCCGGTACCTTTTTGTAAATTTCTCCATGTTTGATAATCAGACCCTCGCCGACACCTCCGGCAATCCCGATATCGGCTTCCTTTGCCTCTCCCGGTCCGTTTACCACACATCCCATTACCGCCACTTTGATATCAAGCGGAAATTCCGAAACCATCGTTTCTACCTGATTGGCAAGCCCGATCAGATCAATGCGGGTTCTTCCGCAGGTCGGACAGGAAACCACTTCCACGCCCCCTTTGCGAAGTCCGAGGGTACGAAGAATCAGTTTTGCGGATTTAATCTCTTCCAACGGGTCCCCGGTCAGAGAAACACGGATGGTATCCCCGATTCCCTGGTTTAAAATCAGTCCCAGACCGATTGCGGATTTGATAGTCCCGCTGATCAGTGTTCCCGCCTCTGTGATTCCCACATGCAGCGGATGATCCGTCTGTTTTGCGATCAGCTCATGTGCTTTGACACACATCATGACATCCGAGGATTTGATACTGATCACAAGATTATCATAGCCCATATCTTCGATCAGTTTCACTTTGTCCATTGCGCTCTCCACAATTCCCTCTGCGGTCACACCATGGTATTTTTCCACGAGACCCTTCTCTAAAGATCCGCTGTTGACGCCCACACGGATAGGAATCCGGCGCTCTTTTGCCACATCCACAACCGCTTTTACACGCTCACGACTTCCAATGTTTCCGGGATTGATACGAATTTTATCCGCACCGTGCTCCATGGCTGCAATCGCAAGCCGGTAATCAAAATGGATATCCGCAACCAGCGGGATGGTAATCTGTTTTTTGATTTCCGTCAGCGCCGCAGCTGCCTCCTGGGTGGGAACCGCGCAGCGAATAATTTCACAACCGACTTTTGTCAGCTGCTTAATCTGTGCCACCGTTGCCGCAACATCCTCTGTCTTTGTATTTGTCATAGACTGAATCGCAATCGGATGATTTCCGCCAATCCATCTGTTTCCAATCTGTACTTCCTTTGTGATATGTCTCTCCATCATAACGCCTCTAGCCTCTTAGATAAATAGTTTTCGAATGTCATTGAACATAACAATAAACATCAGTCCAAACAACAATACAATACCAACCAGATTTACCATGCCTTCTTTGTTTGGATCAATCCGCTTTCTGCGGATCGCCTCAATAATCAGAAATAACAGCCGGCCTCCGTCCAGTGCCGGAAGCGGCAGCAGATTCATAACGCCCAGATTCGCAGATAAAAGAATCGTCCAGTTGAGCATATTCAAAAGTGCATAGTAATACCCGTCATTTTTTACAGACTGCTGATAGGTGTCTCCGATTGATTTTACGATACCGACCGGTCCGCTCAGTTCGTTTGGAGATACCTGACGTGTCACAAGCATTTTCAGACTCTGGATAGTGGTATAAATCCAGTATCGCACCTCGTAAAAACTGTTTTTTAAGTTTGTGAGCACGTTTCCCTTTACCCGGACATTTCCCATGGTCTGAAATCCGTACAGATATCTTCCGGTCTCTTTATCCAGTTTCGGAACCAGTGTTGTCGTATGTTTCTGCCCATCCCTTGCATAAGTGACTTTAATGGTTTCCCCGGAATGAAATGTTCCGTATGCAGTGATTTCTCTGCTGAAATGAACCGAAAAATGATTCATCCGGATAATCTCATCCCCTTCCTGAAGACCTGCCTCTTCTGCGGCATATCCTTCCATTACCCCGGAAAGAACCGGCTTATCATATCCCACACAGCTCATCAGGATAAACGCGAAAATAAATGCAAGAATAAAGTTAAAAAAAGGTCCTGCAAATACGACGCTCATACGTCCCCATACCGGCTTTTTACCAAATGCACGATTGTCCGTCGAATCTTCGTCTTCCCCTTCCATCATGCAGGCTCCTCCAAACGGAAATGCCTTAATGCAGTATTTGGTTTCGCCTTTTTGTATCCCACAGATAGTCGGTCCAAGGCCGAAACAAAATTCATTTACCCGGATTCCGTTTGCCTTTGCAAGCAAAAAATGCCCCAGTTCATGAAATAAAATTACAATACTAAATATTACAAATGCGATAAGAAATGATACAATTTTCATTTTTTTTACCACCTGCCCCCTATATATTCATATGTTGCCTGCTCTGTCTCTAAGATCTGCTCTAAATCCGGATGTGCGATATAGCTGACTTCTTCCATTGCAGCTTCAATCATTTCCGTAATTTCCGGATAAGCGATTTTTCTGTCCAGAAACATTGCCACTGCCTTTTCATTTGCGGCATTAAAAACCGTTGGGATATTTCCTCCCCGTCTGGCAGCATCATATGCCAGGGAAAGCCCACGGAAGGTATCCGTATCCGGGCGCTCAAACGTAAGGTCACGAAGAGCAAAAAGATCCAGACGCTTCCCGGATAAATGTTTCCGCTTGGGGTAATACAGTGCATACTGAATCGGCAGACGCATATCCGGCGTTCCAAGCTGCGCAATCACTGCACCATCCTCATATTCCACAGCAGAATGAATGACACTCTGCGGATGCACGACAACTTCAATCCGTTCGAGTTGTACGCCAAACAGCCATTTTGCTTCCATAACCTCAAGCCCTTTGTTCACAAGTGTCGAAGAATCAATGGTCACCTTGTGTCCCATGGACCAGTTCGGATGCTTTAATGCATCTTCCACCTGTATATGGAGCAGATCCTGCTTCTTTCTGCCCCGGAACGGTCCTCCGGATGCGGTAAGAAGGATTTTACTGATCGGATTTTCTTCGTTTCCCTGCAAAGACTGGAAAATGGCACTATGTTCACTGTCTACCGGAAGAATGGACACTCCATACTCCGCTGCAAGCGGAATAATCAGATGTCCTGCCGTAACTAACGTTTCTTTGTTTGCCAGGGCAATCGTTTTCTTTGCCTTTATGGCTGCAATGGTCGGCCGGATTCCGAGCATCCCGACAATCGCCGTCACCAGAATTTCCGACTCTTCATAAGTTGCAACCGCAAGTAATCCATCCATTCCGGTTTCCACAGGAATGCCCAGATCCGCCGTGCGGACCCGAAGGGAAGCTGCTGCCTCTTTGCTCCACACAGCAACAAGCTTTGGGCGAAATTTCCGCATTTGTTCTTCCAGCAGACGGATATTGTTTCCACAGGCAAGTGCGGTCACTTCAAAATCATCTGCATGTTCTTCAATCACAGAAAGTGTCTGTGTTCCAATGGACCCTGTCGATCCCAAAATTGCTATCTTTTTCATCGTTCACCTCTTACAGCATATGAAGCGCCAGGAAATAAATGATTGGTGCAGTAATAATCATGCTGTCAAACCGGTCGAGAATTCCTCCATGACCTGGAATCAACTTTCCGTAATCCTTGATATCATAATTTCTTTTGATGGCAGAAGCTGTCAGATCCCCTACCATGGAAATCAGTCCGGCAATTGCCGCAATCACAGCAAGAATTACAATTTCTCCACGTTCCAGATGCATCGGGCTACGGAAAATAAAACAATATAAAGCGGTCAGAAGCGCAGCACCTGCCACACCTCCCACTGCACCCTCTACCGATTTTTTCGGACTGAGTTTCGGCGACATCTTGTGCTTTCCGATCAGCATTCCGACGCAATATGCACAGGTATCGCATCCCCACGAACATAAAAATACAAGAAAGGCAAGATATAACCCTCTCTCCAGCGTACGGATCTGATATACATAAGAAAGCATGACCGCTACATAGAAGAATCCAAAAAATGCTGCCATCACCTGATCTGCATGAAATTTCGGATATGCAAATACAAATACAAACATTAACAGAATCAAAAATGCCATAAATAAAATCATAAGATCCGGCAGAAACTTCCACTGTAAATTACAGTAATAAACGATTGCCGCCAGATATCCAACGCCTGCCAGAACGGTCTTTTCCATCTTGAACACGCGATATAATTCAAACATTCCGATACAGGAAATGGCAAGTGTTGCAAATAATAAAATTTCATGGCCTGAAATAATCAAAAACAGAGCCAGAATTACCAGCACGATTCCGCTTAACAGTCTCGTTTTAAACATCCTATTCTTCCTCCTTAAGTCCGCCAAAGCGTCTGTCTCGTTTATTATACGCTTCCACAGCTAATTCCAATTCTTTTTTATGAAAATCCGGCCACGGAACATCCGTAAAATAAAATTCGCTATACGCAAGCTGCCACAGCAGATAATTGGAAAGCCGCTGCTCTCCACTTGTACGAATCAGTAAATCCGGGTCTGGAAGTTCCCTTGTATCCAGATATCCGGAAAAGATTTTCTCATTGATTTCCTCCTCCGTGATTCTGCCATTCTTTATATCAGTAAACATATGCTTCATGGCCCGAAGCATCTCATCCCGGCTTCCATAATTGATGGCAATGGTCAGATTCAATCCCGTATTTGCCGCGGAAACTTCTTCCAGTTCCTGAATCTTTTTCTGAAAACTTTCGGATAATCTGGAAAGTTCCCCAATCACACGTACCCGCATATTATTTTTATTTGCTGTGCGGATACAGTTTTTCAAATAACTCTCCAGCAGTTTCATCAGTGCAGCCACTTCGCTGTCCGGACGATTCCAGTTTTCCGTGGAAAATGCATACAGTGTCAGGTACTCAATTCCAAGCTCATCTGCAGCCTGACAAACCGTTTCTACATTCTTTGCGCCAACGGTATGTCCGTAATTGCGTGGCATACCCTTGCTTTTTGCCCATCTTCCATTCCCATCGAGTATAATCGCCACATGTTTTGGAATTTTCATCAATCTTGTTCCCCTCTTTCCTGCAAGTGAAAAAGGGACATAGCCACAGGCTTATGTCCCTTAAACATCTTATACTGTAAGAATTTCATCCGACTTGGCATCCACAGCCTTGTCAATCTGTGCAACATACTGATCGGTCAGTTTCTGGATTCCGTCTTCGAGATCCTTGATCTCGTCCTCGGAAATATCCTCCGCCTTGCCTACTTTTTTGAAATGATCCATCGCATCTCTGCGGATATTTCTCACAGCGACCTTGGCACCCTCACCTTTTTTCTTAATATCTTTTGCCAGCTCTTTTCTTCGCTCTTCGGTCAGTTCCGGAAATACCAGACGAATCAGTTTTCCGTCATTCGTCGGGTTAATTCCCAGATCCGAACTGAGAATGGCTTTTTCAATTTCTTTTACCATAGATGCTTCCCATGGCTGAATCTGAATCATTCTCGGCTCTGGAACACTGACATTTGCAACGCTCTGAATCGGAGACGGTGTTCCGTAATAATCAACACGAAGTTTGTCCAACACATGCGGATTCGCACGTCCTGCACGGATTCCCGCGAACTCCTCATTTAAATTGGCAAGGGATTTCTCCATTTTATCCTGAAAAATCTGTAATCTCTCGTCCATATACTATATCCTCCTAGTCCACAGTAACGACGGTTCCGTTGAACTGGCCGTTTACCGCGTTTACAATGCTGTTCGTTTCACCAAGTCCGAATACATACATTGGAATGTGGTTTTCCATGCACATTACGGATGCTGTCAAATCAACGACCGCAAGTTTTTTATCAATGACTTCCTGAATGGAAACCTGATCATATTTCTTAGCGGATGGATTTACTTTCGGATCGCTGTCATATACACCATCGATTGCCTTGGCAAGATAAATTCCATCTGCTTCAATCTCTACCGCACGAAGTACCGTTGCCGTATCTGTTGAGAAATATGGATGTCCGGTACCACCTGCAAAAAATACAACCATGTTATGTGCAAAATATTTATTTGCACGATCCTTGGAATATAACTTTGTGATAGATCCGCACTCAAACGGGGTAAGCACGGAAGTCATCATTCCAACGGAACGGAAAATTTCTGACACATAAATACAGTTCATAACCGTAGCAAGCATACCGATCTGATCGGCTTTTGTACGGTCGATCGTCTCACTGGTACGTCCTCTCCAGAAGTTGCCTCCTCCGATGACAATACCAACCTGTACACCTGCATCTACCAATTGCTTTACCTGCTTTGCAACAACCGTAACTGTCGGCTCATCAAATCCATGATGCTTGTCCCCGGCCAGTGCCTCTCCACTGAGTTTTAATAAAATACGTTTCATCGTATCTGTCTCCTATGATTAATTTTACTTTCCGTCAAAAAGTCCCTGTACATCAATATCAGCATAACACTGAGAGCAGAAACCTTCGATTACTGCACCGTTATTAATCTGTACGGAACGGGATTTGATATTTCCCATGACTACTGCAGATGTATCAACAACAACAGGTCCCTGTACATCGATATCACCCTTGATTGCACCTGCAATAACTGCAGAAGCTGCTGCAATATTACCAATGATCACAGAACCGGCTCCAATCTTAACTGTACCGGAACTTACAACTTCTCCCTCAACTTTTGCCACATCAGCAAAAAACTCTGAAGCTGCACTGTTTCCGTTAATGGTTCCGGTTACAACCAGCTTACCATTACAGGTTACATTTCCGTTGATGGTTCCCTGAATATCAAATGATCCGTCAGACGCGATATCACCGGTCAGAACAGTTCCTGCGGTTATAACAGATGTCTCATCTGAAACTGCATCCGGATTCACTTTGTTATTCATCACTGGTGCTGTTGGCTTTGGGGTTTCCATTGTTGTGTCGCTCATAATTTTTTTCTCCTCATTAAATGTATTGATTACCGGGTCCACAGCTGGTGTGATCACCGGTTTTTTATCCTCTTTGTGAATTGGTGGAAGCTCCGACTCTAACTTTTGTGTATCAGACCCGCCGTCCTTCTGTACCTGCTCCAGTAAACCATCCAGTTTGGATAATTCGGATTTTACATCCACATCTTCTCCCAGAGTGTTAACTACCAGGTCTTCTGCTTTGTTTTCTTTTTCCGGAGCGTCTGCTCCCGGCATCATTTCATTGACCGCCTGAGAAAAATCATCCTTAAAATCTTTAAATAATCCCATCGTGCTTCCTCCACTCATACTACTTATTCAACACTATCTGCCTTGATATATTGAATGACTTTTGTATTTTCATCAATCGGTAGAATCTCAGCTTTCATCTGTTGCAGTTTCTGAATCAAAGGTTCCAGAGCCTCTACCGTTGTTGACTTGTCATCTCCGTCGTGTAATAACACAACCGAGGTTTTGTATCTTTTTACTCCTTCTGTCACATTTGTCACAACATCATCCACCGTATAATCCGATGAAGTATCTCCTGCGGAAACGTTCCAGTCAAAGTATGTAATTCCCTTTTCATTTAAGACACGAACGAATTCAGCCATATTTACATTGCTGATCTCATTGCTGCTTCCTCCCGGAAAACGATAATAGAGACTATTGACTCCCGTAACGTCTTTCAGATATGAGGAAATCTTATCAAAATCCTGTTCAAATGCCTCTGTGGAGGCATATATTGTACTGTATTTGTTGGAAAAGGAATGCATTCCAAGTGTATGTCCGTCTTTTACAATCCTCTTATAGACCTCCTGCATATCCTTGGAATCATCCCCTACTACGAAAAAAGTTGCTTTTACTCCGTATTTATCCAATACGTCGAGAATCTTGTCCGTATTTTCATCCGGTCCGCCGTCAAAAGTAAGATATACTTTATGTGCATCTCCCTCTTTTGCCATATTGTCCTCGGAATCAATCCCCGTCACAACTTTATCGTAAGCAGATTTCTGTGTCTCCTGCCCACTGCTTTCTGTATCCGCAGCCTGCACATTTTCAGAATCCGGAATATTTTGCGAAACGGTTGTCTGTCCCGCTTTCTCCAGTCTCTTTACATGGCTGCTCAAACGTGCTACCTGCACCGTCAGAAGGATAATTGCCAACAGTGAGACAAGCATCCATACCGTAATCGTCACAATGATTCCCGTCTTCATACGGTTGATGCGATTTCTCCTCTGGCGCTGCTGCTCCAGAGCTTCTGAATCTTTTGTACTCATCCTGTTCCTCCACTGGGAAATATCCTTTTCTATTTTAACATATTTTGAAAACTTGTAAAGATTTAATTCCCTGTTGTTGTAAAATTGTTATAAAAAAGGAGCCACGGTTTCTTTATTTTTCCAAAACCACGACTCCTTTTGTGTTTTCACACAGCTTGACTCTGTGAACGGATTATGCGTTCATCTGTGCAGCAACTTCTGCTGCGAAATCTTCCTGTTTCTTTTCCATACCCTCGCCAACTTCGAAACGAATCATCTTGGTGATTTTAAGATCCTTGGAAACAGACTCAAGATACTTAGCTACGGACTGCTTGCCATCTTCCGCCTTAACGTATGTCTGATCAAGAAGGCAGATCTCCTTTAACTGCTTGGATACACGACCTTCTACAAGACCGCCGAACATCTTCTCAGCAGTGATAGATGCCTTATCTGCCATAGCCAGCTCACCCAGCTGAACCTTTGCAGCATCGGAAAGGAAATTCCAGACATAATTCATATTGCTCTTATGCTCTTCGAAGTTATTGATATCCTCATCACTCCATACCTTCTCACCGATTGCCTTGTCCAGTAATTTGTTTAAGATAGGCTTTGGAAGAGTTGTTGCATCATTTAATGCGCTGTCAATTGTGATCTCTTTGATCTTTGCAAGTTCCTCAGCGGAAATATCGTTTCTGCTGATATACTGTGGGTTCATTGCAGCAACCTGCATAGCAATGTTTGTAAGAGCCTCTTTTGCAGCATCATCAGATGCACCGTCTGCAGCGATAACAACACCGATTCTTCCGCCACCGTGAATATAAGAAGCAACAGCATCACCGGTTACCTTTGCGAATCTGCGCACAGATAACTTCTCTCCGATTGTTGCTGTCTTCTCAACAAGCAGATCACTGAGTCCGTTTGTAGCAAGAAGTGCCTCGATATCTTCGCCGTTTGCTCCACCGTTTAAATCAGAAGCAAGTGCTGTATCTGCAACTGTCTGAACAAACTCCTGGAATGTCTCATTTTTAGCAACGAAATCTGTCTCTGAGTTAACCTCAGCTACAACAGCAACATTTCCGTTTACTGCAACTCTTGCGATACCTTCCGCAGCGATTCTGCTCTGCTTCTTTTCCATCTTGGCTGCACCGCTTTTTTTCAAAACGTCAACAGCGGCATCCATATCTCCGTTTGTCTCTGTCAGAGCTTTCTTACAATCCATCATGCCTGCGCCTGTCATCTCACGCAGTTCCTTAACCATAGCAGCAGTAATTGCCATCTTTTTTTCCTCCAATTCTCGAATGATTATGCAAAAATTATTCTTCTACTGTCTCCTCAGCAGCTTCTGCAGCAACTTCCTCAGTTCCCTGCTTTGCCTCGATAACAGCATCTGCCATCTTGGAAACGATAAGCTTAACGGCTCTGATTGCATCATCATTACCTGGGATTACATAATCTAACTCGTCCGGATCACAGTTTGTATCAGCAATACCGATCAGTGTGATTCCTAAAGACTGTGCTTCCTGTACGCAGATTCTCTCCTTCTTAGGATCTACGATAAAGATAGCGTCAGGAATTCTCTTCATATCCTTGATTCCGCCAAGGTTCTTCTCTAACTTATCCCACTCTTTTTTCAGTGCAATAACTTCCTTCTTTGGCAGAACATCAAATGTTCCATCTTCAGACATGGTCTCGATTTCTTTCAGACGTGCAATACGGCTCTGGATGGTTCTGAAGTTTGTAAGCATTCCACCTAACCATCTCTCATTTACATAGTACATTCCGCAACGCTCTGCCTCAGTCTTAATAGCATCCTGTGCCTGCTTCTTTGTACCAACGAAAAGAATGGTACCACCCTGAGCAGCGATATCGGAAATTGCATCATATGCCTCATCTACCTTGCCAACAGACTTCTGTAAGTCAATGATGTAGATACCGTTACGCTCTGTGTAGATGTATGGAGCCATTTTAGGGTTCCATCTTCTTGTCTGATGTCCGAAATGAACACCTGCCTCAAGTAACTGTTTCATAGAAATTACGCTCATTTTAATTACCTCCGTTTGGTTGATTTCTTCCATGTACTTCCTATTAGTCTGCCACCGGAAAAGCGTAGATCCGGCACCGGCAGCTTCCATACATGTGTTTAATAAAATTTAAAGCCTTTGGCATTATATCATACCAAAGGCTTTCATGCAAGCTTTATTATACTATTTTTTTGTCAGTACTTTCGCAATCTCGCTATAGTTCATTCCCTTTTCCAGCGTAAATGTCCCCACACGGATATATCTTGCATAATTGTGATCCTGCATATATTTGCGGAAATCTTCCGCATCCTTGACAAGTCCTTTCTCCTGCAGATCCTGTGCAATCTCCCTGCACACTTCTCCGCCTTTTATTGTAATGGAGACTTTTTCCTTTTTTGTTTCTTCCTTCTCGGTCTCCTGCGCTTTTTTCTTCTCTTCTTCTTTCTTTTGAGAGTCCTGTGTTTTTTTCTTTTCTTCCGCCTTTTTCTCCGACTCTTTTGATGTGTCATTCTGTTCCGAAGAAGTATCACGCTCCGTCTGTTTTTGTGTATCGTTCTGCGGAACCTTCTGTGTCACTGCCTGTGTCGTTCTTTGTGTATCCGGAAGATTCGTTTCCTTTACCGGAAGTTCTGTTGTCTGCGTTTCTGCTTCCTGCGTCTGTGTGTCATCCGGCATGATCATTCCAAGTTCCGAAGCTCTCTGCATAGCTTTTTCATCCGACATTGCTCCGCCGTGTGCATGTAACGATACAATAAATACCAGCGAGGCAACCAGAATTCCAAGTCCGCAGCCACGTAAATAATATTTAAATCTCACTGACATCTTCCCCTTTGTATAATCCGATCACCAGCTTCACTTCTCCAAGCCCCCGTCCCAGCTTACGGGCAATTTCCACATCAGACACTCCGTTTTGATGAAGTGCAAGTACCTGATCGTTGAAGCTTCCGTTATCGGTTTCCTCTGCCACAGATGCTTTTGGTGAAATCTGCTGCGGCTGTTCCTCCACAGGCTCTGACACTTCCGTTCTTGCCGGTTCAGGCTCTTTTACCGTTTCCGTCAGATGTGTCATCATTTCATCCTGTGTATGTTTTACCTGCTCCGAAAACTGTTGTAGCTGCGATGCAAGCCCGGTCAGTTCCGTATGCTTGTCATTGAGCATATTATATAAAAAGAGAATTTCATTATGCGTTTTATTCATTGATTCAATCACCGTATTGGAATATTCGTTGATTGCCATAATTTTCTCATTCGTTTCTTTTTCCATCAGACGCTTGGCATTCTCCTGGGACTGTTCTACCACTGCATCGATTGCATCTTCTACCTTGTCATTTGCATTTTTCAGTTCCCGCTCGACAATAATCTTTAATTCCTTCTCACTTAATCTGGTTATCTCCTGTACATCTTTCGGGGTAAGTTTTTCCTGAACAAAAAAGCTTACGAGAACAAAAATGATTCCAACCAGAATCAGTGTAATTTCCACACCCGTCATATATTTTCCCTCAGATTTTCATATCAAAACTGCCGCCAACCGGATTGCCACCCGTCCGCTTCGTTTCCTTGTTTGTTTTTTTTCTCACAGATCCCTGTTTTTTATATTTGTTTTTTCCTTCTTCCCTGGCATCTGTGTGATTATCCAGCTGCTCATTTTCTTCCGGATGGATGACCTGATGATGCAGAACATCCTCCCTGTGATCCACCTGCACCTGAATATTCTGCTGATCCACCATCGGTTTTGTATCCTGCTGGTTTTTGAATGTCTCGATGTCTGCGGTACGCTGTATCGTAGCATAATTGATTGGTGCAATTGCCATAGATCCGCTCCTACTCCGTCAGAATATTCATATAAACACCCATTTTTTTACGCATCTTGTTTAATGCTTTGGTATGTAACTGGGAAATACGTGATTCTGACACTTCCAATATTTTACTGATTTCTTTTAATGTCATATCTTCATAATAATAAAGTTCAATAACGCGCCGCTCTTTCTCCGTCAGAAGTTCCAGGGATTCCGCCAGTTTTTCTTTTAATTCTTCTTCCTCCACCACTTCTTCCGGCTGTGAAAACCGAACCGGATGCGCCGAATCAATCATTGGCTCCGGACCGGTTTCTTCAAATTCATTCAAAGACACAACATTGGTCACCTTAAGCTGTGTCTGCCAGCTGCACAGTTCCTCATCCGTCAGCCCCAGCTGCTTTGCAAGTTCTTCATCCGAAGCTGTTTTACCGGTCCTCATCTCGATCTGTTTCATCGCTTCATCAATTTTGCGCTGTCGCTGCCGGACACTTCTTGGAATCCAGTCCATTTTACGAATCTGGTCTAAAATAGCACCACGAATCCGCAAACTCGCATATGTTTCAAATTTTACATTTTTTTCCAGATCAAATTTATCAATTGCGTCAATCAGTCCGAAAATCCCATAACTGACCAAATCATCATATTCCACATTGTGTCCAAGATACATGCTGAGTCTTCCCGCTACGAGTTTTACAAGCTGCGCATATTCAATTATCAGCTGTTCTCTGATCTCCTGCGTTTTCTTCTGACGATACGCATCCCAGAGTTTTTCTTTATCCGCAGTTTTCATCTACATCATTCCGCCCCGGTTAATTACTTTGTTTGTTGTTCCTCCTGAACCTCCGGCTGCTCCTGCGACTGCTCCTGTGCATCTTTGGCCTGTTCAGTATTTTCCTGTTCCTCAGAGCCTTCCGCTTCCTGCTCCTCTTTAGACTCTTCCGTTTCTTCCCCGTTCTGGTCATCTTCCATATCCTTGAAGTTTCGGTCAATGATCATTTTTACCACACAACCGATCACATAAAACAGGACAAGTACCAGTAACAGCTGTCTTGTAAAATTCCAAAGTGACATGTGCGTAAGAATTGCAATCACACAGTCAATAAACCCTGCCGCCAACATAATAATAGCCGGTACACCATTGGTTTTCATCTTCTGTCCCTCTATATTACTTTAATTTCTTTTCCCACCGATTTAATTCTGAAATCTCCGGTCTCACAATCCAGTTCTACCGTACGTCCGTAATTTAAACCGGTATCCTCCGCGATCAGCGGGATCCTTAATTCTTTCAAAATAATTTTTGCTTCTTCCGCATTGCGTGCGCCTACATTTCCCACAGACGAAAGTCCGCTCGTTTCAAACATGCATGCACCCCCCGCGATCTTTGCCACAAGTCTTCTCTGATTTGCTCCCAAAGCCAGAATCTGTCTTAAAAGTTCACGGATTCCGGTATCCCCGAATTTTGCAATATTGGTATTATTTTTTAATTTTGTGCTGTCTGGCAGCATATAATGTACCAATCCACCGATTTTCGTCACCGGATCATAAAGTGTTAATCCGATACAAGAGCCCAACCCCAGTGTCGTGAGTGTATTCGGAGCTTTTGCGGTTTTCAGGTCTGCCATTCCAACCTTGATCACTTCTCCCATATTCTACGATCTCCTCTATAACTGAATTCCAAGAGAGGATAAAATCTTTGCATAGGACTCTTCCTCAGGCATCAGGATAAAATATCCATTAATCATACGTTCATCGCCAAATTCTGTTTCAATCAGCAGCGCATTATTTCCGTACTGTCCAAACTGAATTGCCGGAACACTAAGAATCGCTCCCGCCATATCCACCGCAATATATGGAACGGATGGTAAAATCGTAAGATTTGTCATACTTGAAAGTGCAGACAGATACGAAGCCGTAATAATATTTCCGATTTCCTTCATGGCAGATAAATCCATCTCATCAAAAGGTGCATCGTTTTCCGGGTCTCTTCCCATCAGTTTGTTCACAAGATAATGGGCGGAATCCATGCGCATTAAAAACATCATGCTTCCTGTAATATCATGTGTTACTTCCAGAAAAATTCCGACAATAATCTCGTCTTCCGGACAAATTGCGGAACTCAGCTTAGAAGCTTCCATCAATTCTACTTTCGGAACATTCATATCAATCTGTTCATTGATCATGCTTGCCAGAGAAGTTGTTGCATTTCCCGCTCCGATATTTCCAATTTCGCGCAGTACGTCAATATACATTTCATTTACATTATCCAATGTAAAATCGTTCATCTTTTTCCTCCAATAACCATGTATAGTGAGGCATAGCCTCACTATACTCAGTTGTCTTATGTGTTATCTTTTTCGTCTACAATCGCATTGATTTCAAACAGGGAAATCAGCTGATCTCCGCTTGTTCCAATACCATTGATAAACGTATCTTTTACATGGTTCGAATTGATATTGTTATTTTCGATCTGATCCTCAGACAGATTTACAACCTCACAAACCTCATCTACAATCACACCTAAAGCCCCTTTATCTTCGATCTTTAAAATAATGATCCGGGATGCCGAAGTAAAGGTATCATCCTCAAGTCCCATTTTCAGACGGATACTCATAACCGGCACAATTTCGCCTCGAAGATTGATGATTCCCTTGAAATACTCCTGTGCCTTTGGCACACGGGTAATTTTCTGCATACGCACAATATTATCGACATAGCTGATATCAATTCCGTACTTTTCAGAACCGATCTGAACTACGATATACTGCTTTACTTCTTTTTCTTTATTTTTATTCTCATTTGTTTCAATCTGATTGTTTGCAATAGCCATCGTCATTCACCCCCATTACATCAGTGTGTTTGCATCCAGAATCAACGCAACTTCACCATCACCGAGGATTGTTGCACCGCTGATCAGCTTATTTCCATTGATATACTTGCCTAAAGACTTAATAACGATCTCCTGCTGTCCCATCAGATCGTCAACAACAAGTCCTACCTGACTGTCGCCTTTCTTTACAATAACAACGGTAAGGCTTTCCGGTTCTTCTTCTCTTGGTTCAATATCCAGAAGTTTGTCCAGACGAACAAGCGGAATAACGCTTCCACGCAGATGAATAACCTCTTTTGCTTCCACATACTTGATGCTGCTGACCGGTACACTCTCAATATTTGCAATGGACCCAAGGGCAATGGCATATTTTTCATCGCGGACTTCAACCATCAATGCCTGAATAATGGCAAGTGTCAGAGGAAGACGAACGGTAAATGTTGTTCCTTCCCCAAGTTTTGTCTTAACTTCCACATCACCGCCAAGCTGCTCAATGTTAGATTTTACAACATCAAGGCCAACGCCTCTTCCGGAAATATCCGTAATCTTCTTTGCCATGGAAAAACTTGGCATAAACAAAAGATTAATAACCTCTTTCTGTGTCATGACTTCGGCCTGTTCCGGTGTAATAATATTTCGCTCGATTGCCTTTGCTTTTACCGCTTCGGTATCAATTCCGTTACCGTCATCACCCACCTGGATAATAACGTTATTTCCTTCCTGATATGCATTCAGGAAAATATTTCCGACTTCCGGCTTTCCTCTCTGGATACGAAGCTCGGTGTCTTCCAGACCATGATCCGCAGAATTACGAAGCAAATGCTGTAACGGATCACCGATCTGATCCACTACGGTACGATCCAGCTCGGTATCTTCACCGGTCATAACCAGTTCCATCTTCTTATTCAATGTACGGGACAGATCACGAATCATACGTGGAAATTTATTTACAACGCTCTCAATTGGCACCATCCTTACTTTCATAACAGATTCATGAAGGCTTGTGGTGATTCGCTCCAGATATTCAATCTGTTCATGGAATCCCTGATTGGTAAAGCCTCCCTCTTCCGTTGAGCTGATGGATACCAGACTGTTCTTTGCAATGATAAGCTCGGATACCTGGTTCATAAGAGCATCCAGCTTTTCAATATCCACACGGACCGTACGACTTGTTGCCGGTTTTCCTACACCGTTTTTCTTTGCCGGAGCCTTTTTCTTTTCCGGCGCTTTCTTTGGTTCAGCCTGTACTTCCGGTTTTGTCTCTGCCGGTTTTTCTTCTTTCTTTTCTTCCGTCTCAGTTTCTGTTACGCGTGGTGAAAAATCAGTCAGTTCTTCTCCAACGGCATCTTCAATCTCGGAAACATTCTTTGCAGCGTTCTGGATCTTGTCAAAGCTTTCCGGTGATGCGACATAAAAGCTGAATTCCTGTTCAAACTTTTCATCTTCAATATCCTGAGAGCTCGGACGATATACAAGAATCTCTCCAAAAGCCTCCACTTCGCGGAATACCAAAAATGCTCTGGCCGCTTTTAAAAGGCACTCTTTCTGGATCATAACCGTCATGCCGTAAATATGCATTCCACTGTCTTTTGCAGTCATAACGGCATCCCGCTCCTGATCCGTCAGATCAATCTGAAGATACAGTTTGTGGTCTCCATTGTCTGTCGGCGCCGCTGCTTCTTTTTCTGTTTCTGCAGGTGCTGCCTCTGCGGCGGCAGCCTCTCCGTTTGCTTTTGCGAGGAAATTGTTCAGTTCCTTGATAATGACTTCATTGTCTTCCTCACCTTCATCAGAGGTTTCCTTAATATTTTCAAGATATCCGTCAATTGCATCCAGACACTTGAACAGCAGATCAATCATCTGACTGTCTACCTGGATTTTCTCGCTGCGGACTTCCTGGAACACATTTTCCATATCATGTGTCAGGTGCTGCATTCTCTTAAATCCCATTGTGCCGGCCATTCCTTTTAAAGAATGGGCTGCACGGAAGATTTCATTGATAACATCCTTGTTATCCGGTTCTTTTTCCAGTTCCATGATGCAGTCACTTAACGTCTGTAAATGTTCTGCACTTTCATCGATAAAGATTTCAAGGTATTGGCTTACATCCATGTTATTTTACCCCCACGTTTTTTGTGATTGTCTGTGCAACTTCATCCAGTGGTACAACTTCATCTACCACACCTGCTTCATAGATTGCTTTCGGCATTCCGTATACCACACAGGTTTCTTCGTTTTGTGCAATTACGCGAATCGGTTTTGATCTTCCCAGCGAAAGGATTCCATTGGTTCCATCCGCTCCCATTCCTGTCAGGACGACACAAACGATCTCATCATAGCTGCTTGCTGTCAGTGAATCATACATAAGATTGGCACACGGCTTGAGTCCTCCGATTGCCGGCGTTGCATCATCAAGTACAATGCTGTTGTTTCCGTCTGCGGTTTTTGTAACTTTTAAGTGCTTTCCACCCGGAGCAATATAAACGCATCCTTTTTGCAGCCGCTCTCCATGTTCTGCTTCCTTCACCCTGATTTTGCTCAGATCATCAAGTCTGTCAGCCATGGATTTGGTAAATCCCGGCGGCATATGCTGTACAAGTACAACCGGGGCATCCAGTTCTTTCGGAAGAAACGGAATCACACTCTGTAACGCTTTCGGTCCGCCTGTGGAACAAGCCAGTGCAACCAGTTTGTTCTTTCCGCCTGTCGCTTTGCGCATCATCGGTGCTTTTGCAGCCGGTTTTACTGCCGGACGGACACTTTCTGCTGCCTTTTGTGTTGCAAGAACAGCATTCAATACGCCAAGAAGCTGTCTTTTGAATGCCTCTCCTTTTGCCTCTATGATGTTTGTCGGTTTCGCCACAAAATCAATTGCTCCGCGCTCCATGGCTAAAATGGTAACATCTGCTTCCCTGCTGTCGGTAAGTGTACTTACCATAACCACATTTGCACGTATGCCTTCTTTTTGTAACTTTTCGAGTAACTGCAGTCCATCCATGCGTGGCATATTCACATCCAGAACCACACCGTCATAGCTGGTATGCTTCAGTTTCTCATATGCCTCAAGACCATCTCTGCAATAGTCCGTTGCCTGAAATTTACTGTCTGAATTGATTATATCACACATGACCCTTCTCATGAGTGCAGAATCATCAACTACTAAAATGTTTTTTTTCATATGAGTCACCCAACTTCTTTCCTGCGAATTCTTCTCTCTTCCTCAAAAACGAAGCGTACAATTTTTTCCCGGTCCCGGAGATCCCGGAACAGAAATTTTACCCGGTGAATGTACATTTCCTCTATCGCTGGATGTTTTTCTGTTGCAATCACCTGTCCCGGAAGATAAAAAGTTTCATCCGAATATTCATTTGTCAGTCTGATCACCAGAAGAATATTTTGGTTCTGTTTTATCCATTGTCCGGAGACAAAGCGGATTCCACCGCCACTGATATTCTGAATCGTTCCCTCACGTACCTGATCAATATATTCCGGCTTTTGAATTTCCGTAAACAATTCTTCCGTTGTCTGCATCTGTGCCGTCTGTTCCGATATTTCGTAATATTTTAACGGTGTCGTATAAGGAATCCGGAAAAATTCCCGGCGCTGAAATTTCTGTAATCCGGAAGTAATCACAATTCTGAGCAGATACAGATTTTCTTTGCGATAACGTTTCTTCACAACTGCTGTGCAGTTATACATACCGCCTTTTGTATAAAAAACAATGCTGCACTCCCTCTCCAGTTGAAATAACACCATTCTTCCACCACTTGTCGGCATAGAAATTTCCAATTCCTGATCCGAAAAAATGTCGCTGACCGCACTTTGATAGATTTTCGCGATCTCTCCTCCATTATCTTCCTGGTTCGCTTCATGCAGCATTTTAATATCAATTTTGTCTCCCGGAGTAATCACATCTGAAAGTTTCATAATTATTCATCTCCCTATTTTCGGTTTGATAAAAAACTGGAAAACATCTGTGCTATTCCCCACCGTACCGGTGTCTTCTGCCGGGTGCCGTTTAACAGATGATCTGCAAGTTCTGAAATCGCCCTGGCAGATTTTGCATTCGGGTCACTCATGGTAACTGTCTTTTGCTGCCTTACCGCCCGTTCCAAAGCAGCATCCTGTGGAATCATCCCCAGATAATTCAGACTTCCATGTAAAAACTTAGACACTACGGAATTCACTTTCTCATAAATTGCCCGTCCTTCGTCCTGAGAATTTACCCGGTTGGTTACTATGTGGATGGTTGTCTCATCCTCCACAAAATTCGGGTTATGGTACAATGCTTTTAAAAGCGAATACGCATCCGTCAGGGAACTTGGTTCCGGTGTGGATACCAGTAATACCTCCGGACTTGCCATAACAAATTCCAGAACCTGATCTGAGATTCCTGCCCCCGTATCAATCAGGATAAAATCTGCCAGTTCATTCAATGTGTCAATCGAATTTACGATATATAAAATCTGTTCTTTTGTAAGATTGTTCAATCCGATAATTCCTGAGCCACCGGATATAAACCCGATATCCATGGGTCCAGGTGTGATTATTTCACGAATTGACTTTCCACGATATATAAAATCAGACAAATTATACTGTGGGATTGCACCAAACATTACCTCAACGTTTGCGAGACCAAAATCAGCATCAAAAATAATCACCCTCTTGCCTGCTTTTCTGAGACATACCGCAAGATTTACTGCGAGATTCGACTTTCCGACCCCGCCTTTTCCGCTGGTAATCGTCACCACCCGTGCATTATTCTGATTATTCTGATTGTGCAGTTTTATTACATTTCGCAATTGTTCTGCCTGATCCATTACGAATTGCCCCCTAATAATTGTTTCACGATCTTTTGTGTATCAAATAATTCAATATCATCCGGTACATTCTGTCCATTTGTCGTATAAGACAGTTCCGCATCTGAATACAGCTTAATATTGAGCAAATTTCCATACGTTGATGTCTCATCCAGTTTTGTAAAAATCAGTTTAAACTCTGATATTGTGTGATAGGTATCTACAATATCAAGCAAATCTCTGTATTTCGTTGTAGCGCTGAGAACTAAATATACTTCACTTGTATATTCAGGGTCAACTCCCTGAATCAGGTTTCTGATATCTTCTTTCTGTTCCTCATTTTTATGGGAAAATCCAGCAGTATCAACGAAAACAAGATCGTATTCCGCATATTTTCCAATTGCTTCATTCAGTTCCTCTTTAGAATACACGATAGACATAGGTGCGTCAAGAATATTTGCATACACCTGTAGCTGTTCTGTTGCTGCGATCCGGTAGGTATCAGCAGTAATAAACGCTACTTTTTTTTCATAATCCACCTTATATTTGGACGCAATTTTAGCGATTGTTGTGGTTTTGCCAACACCGGTAGGTCCGATAAAAAATACAACATGCGGTTTTGCCCCACTTAAATCCAGTGATTTTGGCTGACCGAAACGCAAAATCAGCTTCTGGTAAACATTGGAAAGAATTGTATCCACACTGTGTCCCGGACGGATAAATTTTTCAATTTCACCAAGAATCTGATTGACATACTGTTCACTCACCTCGTTTTTCAACAGCGTGCTGTAGAGAATCCGGACAAAATTGAGTTCCTCCGAAGACGGACCCTTTGGTGTCTCCGGCTCCTTCGGATTTTTCCCGCCAAGAGATTTTTCCAGACGGTCAGATAAAACCTCAAGTCTTTCTTCTAATTTTTTCTCTTCATTTTCCTGTACCAGATTCTGTGATTGTGGCATACGTGCTGGCTCCTGTCTGGTCGCTTGTGCGTTACCTTCCTGTTCCTGCAGTTTCGGAATGGTAATCGGTTCATCCGCCGCAAGATTGATCATGTCGTGCAGTTTTCCTTCTTTTGCCATACTCTGTGTCATCTGTGCTGCCTGCATGGCATTGGAAAAATGTTCTTTTTCCTCCATTGCCGCAGTCACTTCAAATGTTGAATTCTTAAACGCACGAAACAGCCCCTTCGGTTTTACCTCACGGATGTTCATAATGACCGCGCGTTCTCCAAATTCTTCTTTTGCCTTTGCAATGGCTTCTTCCTGTGTTTTTCCCTGAAATTTATTAATTGTCATTTATGCTGTCACCATCCCTACCGATTGCAGCTCCACATCAGATTCTACTTCATTGTAAGAGACAACAATCAGATCTTTGAAATAATCTTCTGTGAGTTTTTTAAAATACATACGCACAATTGGCGATGTAATAATGATCGGATTCTTTCCGAGGCTTTCGAGTTTCTCGGTTTCTGTCCGCACGGAATCCATAATTGCTTTTGTTTTCTCCGGGTCCATCGTCAGATATGCACCCTGCTCTGTCTGCTTGACCGAAGACATGATCTCCTGTTCCACTTTCGGATCGAGCGTAATGACACTGGTCGTTTCGTTCGACGGGAAATATTTGCTCGAAATTGCACGCTTCAGACTCTGCCTTACATATTCCGTCAGCACATCCGTATCTCTGGATGTCTGTGCATGATCTGCCAGCGATTCAAAAATAGACAAAAGATCCCTGATCGAAATGCCTTCCCGCAAAAGATTCTGCAGTACTTTCTGAATCTCTCCAAGGCCAAGAAGTTTCGGCGTGAGCTCGTCCACAAGAACCGGATTGGATTCTTTTAAGTTGTTGACCAGGTTCTGTACATCCTGTCTGGTCAGAAGCTCTGCGATGTGGCTTCGGATTACTTCTGTCAAATGCGTCGCAATGATAGACGGTGCATCAACTACGGTGTATCCAAGACTCTCTGCACGTTCTCTCTGCGCTTCCGTAATCCAGATGGCCGGAAGATGGAAAGACGGTTCAAATGTAGGAATACCTGTAATTTCTTCCTCCACATACCCCGGATTCATCGCCATATAATGATCAAAAAGAATTTCTCCTTCCGTTACCTGCACGCCTTTGATCTTGATAATGTACTGATTCGGATTTAACTGGATATTATCCCTCAGGCGGATAATCGGAACAACCGTACCAAGTTCCAGTGCAATCTGCCGCCGGATCATTACCACACGATCCAGAAGATCTCCACCCTGGTTTACATCTGCCAGCGGAATAATACCATATCCGAATTCGAGTTCGATCGGATCGACCTGAAGCAGGGAAACCACATTCTCCGGTTTCCGGATCTCTTCCGCCTCCGTCTCCGCCTGCTGTACTTCTTCCTCAATATTTTCTTCGCCGATATTCTTGCTGATATTTTTGCCGGCGATGATAAACACCAGACCAAGTGCAATAAATAAAACCGGATTTAACGGAGTAAAAATTCCGAGGAAAATCAGCACGGAACCTACAATATAAAGTACCCTCGGAATTCCAAAAAGCTGCTTGACCAAAATTCCGGAAAAGTCTGCCTCGTTTGATCCCTTGGTAACAAGTATACCGGTTGCAAGAGAAATCAGAAGAGACGGAATCTGGGACACCAGACCATCACCGATTGTCAGCAGACCATACTGCTGGATGGCATCTGCAAATCCAAGTCCCTGATTCATAACTCCCATAATGGTTCCGCCGATCAGGTTAATAAAGGTGATGATCAGACCTGCCGTAGCATCTCCCTTTACATACTTTGTGGCACCATCCATCGCGCCGAAGAAACTGGATTCTCTCTGAATCTTTTCCCGTCGTTCCTTTGCCTCCGCATCGGTGATCGCACCGGTATTTAAGTCCGCATCAATCGCCATCTGTTTACCAGGCATGGCATCGAGTGTAAATCTGGCGGTTACTTCGGATACACGTTCCGAACCTTTATTGATAACAATAAACTGAATCAATACGAGGACAATAAATACAATGGAACCGACCACCATATTTCCTCCGCCGACGAACGAACCGAATGTCTTAACAACGTTACCAGGATCTCCCGTCAGAAGAATCAGACGGGTGGAAGATACGTTCAGAGAAATTCGAAAAATAGTCGTAAACAAAAGTAATGTCGGGAAGAAAGACATATCCAGTACTTCCCGAACAAACAATACATTAAATACAATAATTAAGGCGATGGAAATGTTAAATGCAAGCATCACATCCAGCAATACGGATGGAATCGGAACAATGAAGAAAACTACTGCCGCCAAAAGATATAAACCTACACCAATATCCGCTTTCTTCAGCATCCTGCACAACCTCCTTTCGCACCTGTTTGTTGTATAACTGCACTACTGTATATTTTTGGCCTTGTATACGGCAGCAAGAACTTCTGCCACAGCCTGGTAAAGCTCCGGCGGAATTTCTGCTCCCACATCAACATTGTGATAGAGCATACGTGCCAGAGGCTTATTTTCAACAATTTCAATTTTATTCTCCCTCGCCACTTCCTTAATCTTTTGCGCAAGGTAATCTTCTCCTTTTGCAAGGACAACCGGGGCAGAACTGACTTCCGCCTCATATTTCAATGCTACGGCAAAATGCGTCGGGTTCGTGATGACCACATCCGCCTTGGGCACATCCTGCATCATTCGCTTCTGGGATACCTCCTGCATTTTACGGCGCTGCCGTCCTTTGATCTGCGGATCTCCCTCTGTATTTTTGTATTCATCTTTTACTTCCTGCTTGGTCATCTTCATATCTTCATTAAACTTATGTTTCTGATAGATAAAGTCAGCCAGACCAATCACAAGATAAACAATACTGATTTTTATTCCCGTATTGATAATCAGAGTCCCCACAAGCGCAACCGCCTGATTCAGTCCCAGATCATACAACGCAAACAGATCATTTGCATTATCTTTTATGGAAGTATACGCGATATATATGATAATCACAATCTTTAAAATGGATTTCACCAGTTCAAAGAGCGAATCTTTCGAAAAGATACGTTTGAATCCGTTCAATGGATTCAGCTTGGAAAGTTCCGGTTTCATTGGTTTTGTGGAAACTTTCCATCCTACCTGCACAATGCTGACCAGAAGCGTAACAACAAACCCAAACGCCATAAACGGAAGCATAATGATCAGGCTTTTTAAAGTAACGGAGGCAATCAGGCCTGCTGCCGCCTGCACGGACAATCCGCCCTCATTTATTTTAACAAAATCCGGCATATTTTCATAGATGTAAGAAAAAATATCTATGAATTTTCCTCCTACAAAGGAAACAAAAATTTTCAGGCAGAGAAACAAAACAATCAGATCAAATGCCGAATTCAGTTCGCGGCTTTTTGCAACCTTACCTTCATCTCTGGCATCTTTTAATTTCTTGGCGGTTGCAGGTTCTGTCTTCTCGCCGCCTTCGCCGTCTTTTGCAAACCATTGCAGATTATAATGCAATATTCGATTCTGATTTTTTTCGTCAATACAAACCTTCTGCAACAAGCTTCACCATCGTCTTTATTTCATCAAAAATATAATTTGCCACATTCGGCAACAGGAACACGATCAGATACAAAACAACAAATCCAACCAGAATCTTCAACTGCATACCGATCGAAAACATATTCATCTGCGGTGCCACACGTGCCATAATTCCAAGTACACAGTTCAAAACCATAATACAGGCAAAAAACGGAAGAAAAATCCGAAACCCTATGATGAATGAATCTCCCATATAGCGTGTGATTGCAGATAACAGATGATCCCATGCAAATTTCTGGTGGGCAATCGGAATTACGGAAAAAGAATCCGTAACCGCACGTACCAGATAGGTATAAAAATCAGATGTAATCAAAAGAAGCAGAACCAGATAATAATACAGATTTCCTGTCAGTGTGGTTTCTGTTCCCATGTCCTGATTAAATTCGGTAGACATGGACAGACCAATATCCATATCTATAATATTTCCTGCAAACAAAACAATGGAATTACAGATGCTTGCCGCATACCCAATCAGCAGTCCCGTAATTCCCTCTTTGATCACAACTACCGCATACCCGACAACACTTGCGTATGTCAGCTCCGGCCGATCTACTACATTGTATAAAAGCAATGAGACAAAAAATGAAAATCCGATTTTAATCTGATTGGGAATTCCCTGCTGCCCCAATAACGGGGCCACATACACAAAACAGGTAACTCTTACCAGAATCAGCAGAAAATATTCAAAATTTTCAAGTGTAAATACATAATTAACCATATCTTTTTATCAAATCACATACTCAGATAGGTACTGAAATTCGACCACAGACGCTCCACCAGTTCGGTCATGTTATTTAACATCCAAGAGCCGCAAAGGATCATTGCAGCAAATACCGCAATAATCTTTGGAACAAACGTAAGTGTCTGCTCCTGAATGGATGTAACCGTCTGAAAAATACTGATAATCAGACCAACCACCAGAGAAACCAGAAGCAGCGGTGCCGACGTGATCAGAATGGTATAAATTGCATCTCTTGCAATATCAAGAACTGCACCCTGTGAAATCATACGGTATCCTCCTAATAAAATGTCTGGACGAGGGATTTTATGACAAGATCCCATCCATCCGCCAGAACAAACAACAAAATCTTAAACGGCAACGAAATGGTTGTCGGAGGAAGCATCATCATACCCATGGACATCAGTACGGATGACACCACCATATCAATTACAATAAACGGAATATAAATTAAAAATCCCATAATGAATGCTTTCCGAAGCTCGCTCAGAATGAATGCCGGAACCAGTGTGGTAAACGGAACATCCGACAATTCCTTTGTATCTTTATACGTTTCTCCGGAAATCTCCGCAAAAAGATTCACATCCCTTATCTGGATCTTTGCATCTTTGATCATAAATTCACGAATCGGCCCTTCTGCTTTTTCAAAAAATTCCGACTGTGTGATTTCTCCCTTATCGAGCGGCTGAATTGCCTCTTTGTTGATCTGCTGGAACGTTGGCCACATGATAAAAAATGTCAGAAACAATGCCAGACCGATCAAAACCTGATTGGGTGGTGTCGTCTGCGTTCCGATCGCAGTCCTAAGGAAATGAAGTACAATGATAATTCGTGTAAACGAAGTCATCATAATCAGAATCGATGGTGCAAGTGATAGAATTGTCAACACCAGAAGCATCTTGATCGGTGTGGAAACCGATCCGGAATCATTGTTATATGTAATTGACAATCCATTGGCATTGTCTGTATTATGATCTGCTCCCTGTGTATCTTTCTGTGTAATCTTTGTAATACTGTCCGGGTCCATGGAACTTGCATAGACACGTCCCGGATGCATCATGCATAATGTAATTGTAAGTATTAAAACCGCACACGCAAACGCAAAACTTGCAATGCAGTATATCTTTTTCCCTTTGCTCATCTTTATCCTTGCTTCTTTGGTAACTTGTCTTTTAACTGGTTGAGAATTTCCGCAAAAGAATCCTGCTTTTTCCCACTCTGTTCCAGCTCAAAAGAGAAATCTTTTAATTGATCCCTCGTAAGCTGTGCCAGAAGATGTACTTCCTCTTTTCCAACAGAAACAACCAGATAGACACTGCCGGCTTCCACAATACTGATCGTCTTGTTATTGCCGACACTGATTGTCTCTATCACATGCAGATTCTTATTATTCTGGCGTCCACGCTGCATACCTCCCATCCATCTGGTGGTAAGATATGTAGCAGCCAGAACAACAGCAAAAATAAACAGTGCACCCAAAAGTTGTATAAAGCTTTCCAGAGAACCTGTCAGTAACACATTTGTCATGTCTGTTTCTACTTTCCGCCTGTTCTTGAAGCATTGACAATTTCCGTGATTCGAACACCGAAACTTTCTTCAATGACGACAACTTCGCCCTTTGCGACATATTTTCCATTGACAAGCACATCAATCGGCTCGCCTGCCAGTTTATTCAACTCAATAATTTTTCCCGGTCCCAGATCCAGAATATCTGAAATGGATTTTGTTGTCCTTCCAAGCTCAACTGTCACCTGAAGCGGAACATCCATAATCAGATCAATATTTTCCGGCTGGTAATTTCCAAGGTTTCCACCCGCAAATGCGCTAAATTGTGCCGGCTGAACATTAACCGGCTGTCCCATGTTCTGATTCATCATAGTATTTCCCATCATCGTCTGTCCCATCGGCTGCCCCATCGGCTGCCCCATTTGTGCTGTATTCTGTGAAGCCATCTGCTGTGACTGCTGTGCTGCGGCAGATGCAGCTGCTGGCTGTGCCCCTGCCGGATTGCCGGAATTTGCTGCTGAGGAATCGGCCGTCACACTCTGACTGTCCATTTCCATCGTTTTTGCCACTCCATCACACATATCCTTTGCAAATGAAATCGGATACAGCTGCATAATTGTACTGTCAACCAGATCCCCGATTTCCATATGGAAAGAGATCTTAACAAACTTTCCGGTAAGGAAGGAATCAATCTCCGCTTCATCGATGTCTTCCTGCAGATTAATCACCGTTGCATTTGGCGGGCTGATATCAATCTTGCGGTTTAACATGGAAGAAAGGGAAGTTGCCGCAGAACCCATCATCTGGTTCATAGCTTCACTGATTGCGGACAAATGCAATTCGCCAAGTTCGCCATCTGTATTGGTTCCATCTCCTCCCATCATCAGATCCGTGATGACTTTTACATCATGTTCCCTCAGGACAAGAATATTGCTTCCATCCAGTCCTACGGTATATGCAATCCGGATAAACACACAGGGTTTTTCATACTCCTGTACAATGTCATCCCATGTGCCGTAAGAAACAACTGGAGTTGAAATTTCCACCTTATGGTTAACGAGCGAAAACAACGTTGTCGCCGCAGTTCCCATACTTATATTGGCAATCTCTCCGATCGCGTCTTTTTGTGCATCAGACAGTTCATTTTCCGCAGAATCACTCGCTTCTGCTCCAGGTTCATTCAGCAGTGCGTTAATTTCTTCCTGCGATAATACTCCATCCATAGTTTATTGCTCCTCTCTGATCACCGAAGTGACCCTGACTGCATATTTATCCCCCGATGATCCGGGAAGTGCAGTAAATTTCCGAATATTTCCAACATAAATATCCAATTCGTCCTCCACCTTGCGATCCAGCCGGATAATATCTCCCGGCTGCAGCATGGCAAAATCATTTACCGATATCATACTGTTTCCAAGAACAGCTTTGATCGGTATCTGTGCGCGCCGAATCAGGGTCTCAATGGATTCCGTGTAATCGGTATTGTCCTGATTCTGCAGATTTGAATACCAGTACTTCGTATTCAGCTTATCAATGACATCCTCAAGAGTCAGGTACGGAAGACAGACATTCATCAGGCCTTCCACTTCCCCGATCTTAAGGTTAATTGTCACAATCGCAATCATTTCACTCGGAGAAATAATCTGTGCATACTGGGAATTGGTTTCAATTCTCTCTAACCGGGGATGAATATCCGCCACGTTTTCCCATGGTTCCCGTAAAAGGTTGACGCACACAATCATAATCCGTTCGATAATCAAAAGTTCGATTTCCGAGAACTCACGAACCTTGTCCATAGGATCTCCTCTGCCACCGAGCATACGGTCAACAATCGCATACCCCAGATTCGATGCCATTTCCAAAATAATATTTCCCTTGAGGGGTGCAAAATTCACAATTCCCAAAAGAACCGGATTCGACAGCGCATTAGAAAATTCAGAATACGTAACCGCTTCTGAATTCACCACCTCTACCTGAACATTTTTCCGTAAATACACGGGCAGATTCGTAGATAAAAGTCTGCCATAATGTTCAAATATCATTTCCATGGTACGCAGATGTTCCTTGGAAAATTTGGAAGGACGGGCAAAATCGTACTCTTTTACCTTTTTTTCATTATTGTCTTTTATTTCATCCACATCCAGCTCACCGGTACTAAGTGCCGCCAGCAAGTTGTCTATCTCATTTTGGGATAATACGTCACCCATCAGTTTTTCACCACCTGTAAAAATCCTATTGTGCTGTCAGTTTGGAGAAGTTTACTCCGATCACATAATCTTTGCCGAATAAATTCTGCATATCTTCAAGGATCGTGTCCTTAATTGCATCTGAATTCTGGTTAAACTGCTCAAATGTATATCCACTTACCACTTTGATAATATCATTTTTGATTGTATCATCCTGATTTGTCAGGAAATCCTGTGTGTATTTCTTGTAATTGTCGCTCTTCTTGTTCAGAACAAGTGATACATTCAGTACTGCATAATGAGTCTTTCCGTCTTTTCCTTCTGCAAGGTTTGTTGTCAGGTCTTCCCCTTCGCTGACTTTATAAATTTCCTGATCATCAATGGAAATATTGCTGGTTCCGGTAGCCGCACCACTGTTTAAATCCAGATCAATTGCGGAACACACTTTTTCGATCAGTGTATTTGCTTTTTTTGTCTCCGGTAATACCGAAAACATCAAAAGTGCTGTCAAAACAAAATTTGCAAACACAAGTGCCAGAATTACGACTGAAATTAAATTCTTCTTCATTGCTTACTCCTCTTAGTTATTTTCTTTCACATTTGAATTGAATGAGTTATAAATTTTTATTTCTACGCGCCGGTTCTGCGCACGTCCCTCTGCGGTACTGTTGTCAGCAACCGGTATGTAATCTCCTCTTCCCGCAAACTTAATGTACTTGGGATTTAAGTTTTTGTTTTTTCTGAGCTGATCCGTGACAGCAAGTGCACGGTACACCGAAAGAACCTCGTTATTTTCATATTTTGCAGAATAGCGGATCGGAACATTATCGGTATGTCCTTCTACTTCTATCACATTCCTGTTATATTTTTCAAGAATCTTTCCAAGCTTATTTACAATCGGGACTGCCTGTTTGACCAGATCAGCCTTACCGGATGCAAACAAAATGGAACCATTCAGATTCAGTTTTACATACTCTGCATTGAAATCCACATCCACCTTTCCGGACAGCTGTGAATTATCAAGTTCCTGTTGGATTTCATCTGCCATCTTTTCAGATTCCGCAAGTTGCTGCTGCTCGTACTGTTCCTGAGCAGACAGTTTGCCATCTGTCTGCTCATCGGTATTCTCTGCTTTGGAATTTGCCATCTCATTGTAGTAAGAATCCAGAAATTCCAGCTGGCGGACACCGGCAGAAATCATCTCTCCCTCTCCAATGCTTGTGCCGCCGGTCGGAAGGATGCTGATGGCGTTCTGCAGTGATGCAACAACCGCCTCTAACTTGTCAGTATCTACTGTCGACATGGAAAACAATAGTACGAAGAAGCAGAGCAAAAGATTCATCAGATCCGAGAAAGTATTCATCCATGCCGGCGCTCCTTTTGGCGGATCTTCCTGTTTCTTTTTTGCCACTACTCTTCACCTCCTCCGCCGTTTTCAAGAACACCCTCTCTTACAGTCGGTGAAAGGAATGACTTTAATTTTTCCTCAATAACGCGTGGATTTTCTCCTGCCTGAATGGACAGCAAACCTTCAATGGTGATCTGACGGTTTACCACTTCCATATCATTGTTTACGGAAAGTTTTCCGGCAATCGGGGCACATAACCAGTTTGCAATCAGGGAACCGTACAGTGTCGTAACCAGTGCTACAGACATCTGTGGTCCGATCGCAGACGGATCGGAAAGTTTATTTAACATGGCGATCAGTCCGAGCAGGGTACCAATCATACCCCAGGCAGGACCCATCTCGCCCCATTTTTCCCAAAACTTAATCACATCCTTGTGACGGGTTTCCAGACACACCATATCCGTTTCCAGAATCCCACGAACCAGCTCCGGATCGGTGCCATCTACTACAAGCATGATTCCTTTTTTCAGGAATTCGTCTTCAATTCCGTTTGCAGCTTCTTCAAGTGCAAGCAAACCTTCTTTTCTTCCGACATTTGACATGTCAATAATTGTCCGGATGGTCTGTGACGGATCATATGTTTTATCCTTGAACGGGAGTGAAATTGACTTGAATCCGTTGATTCCATCTGCAAGCTTGAAACACCCAATCGTACTACAGATAGATCCACCAAACGTAATGACAACAGATGCCGGATCAATGTACATCTGCATCGCAGTGATGTCAAAACTGTTACTACTGAGGACGCCAAAGATAACCATGGCAATTCCGCCGATAATTGAAAGCAGTGATGCTATATCCATGAACTACACCTTCCATTTTCTAAAATTAGGAATTCCGATGGATCTTCCGACAAAATCCATCAAAATACCCTTTTATATGATTTTACTAAACTTTCTCTCTCTTGTCTACTTCCTTTTTGTTAAAAAGGGTGTAAAATCACAAAAAAATGTTGAGAAACAGTCAAAAAACCATTTCCCAACTATTTTTTCAAACTATCTCTTTAAGTTGATTAATTCTTCCAGTAATGTATCGGAAACTGTGATAACACGCGAATTTGCCTGAAATCCACGCTGCGTAATGATCATATCGGTAAACTGTCCGGAAAGGTCAACGTTTGACATTTCCAGCTGTCCGGAATTGATCTTGCTTCCATCCGCATCCACAGCTACACCCACACCGTCAAACTCGCCAGAGTTTAAGGTTGTCTGATAGCAGTTATCACCAATTTTTTCAAGACCGGAAGCATTGGCAAACTGTGCCACTGCGATCTGTCCGAGAAGTTCGGTGTTACCATTGTCATAGCTTGCATAAATCTTACCGCTCTGGTCTACAGCAAGTCCGATCATTGCACCATTCTTCTTACCGGTTTCTTTTCCGACAGAAGTTCCTTTTTCTACTTTCAGTGTTGACTTTCCGCCATGGCCTACATTGGTGGAAGTGGAAAAATCTACATTGATGTCCTTAAAATTGGATTTTTGTGTCGTTCCGTCTGCATTATTTGTTGTATACTGTGTTCCCAGGGCAGAAAGTTTTAAGGATTTCGCCGTTACAGCCTTCGTACCAGCTGTTGTATTCGAACCATCGCCAATACTTACAAATGTACCCTTATTGGAATCATATTTCATATAATAGCCCTTCGGTCCATTCGTATCATCCTGTTTCCCGTCATCTCCCCAGATCGAATCAAGCATCTTACGCTTACCAGCTTCGTCTTTTATTGCATTTCCATTTTCGTCTTTTGTGACAATAGAATTTCCCTTCGAATCAATAATATCCGTTAAACTGATAAAATAATTATTTCCAGTGCCTAATCCCTGAGTTGTCTTCGGTGTCGATACCGCAAACTTAGCCGTATAGGAATATCCCAGATCATCATAAAATCCAAGAGTCATAACATAGCCGTCTTTTCCGGTGACATCGGTATCTTCCTTATCCAGAATTCCATGCACATAAGCCTCTGTCGTTGCCTCCGGAGCGGATGTCGTGTTGGACGGTGACATCACCTGCAGGGGAGAAACCGTATCTTTGTGGATCTCACCTGTCGTTTTGTCTACCTGCCATCCCTGTACCGTATATCCGGTAGAACTCATACACAGGTAGCCGTTTCCATCTACATAGAACGAACCTGCACGGGTAAACATGGTATTTGTTCCATCGCTGACAATAAAGAAGTTTGTGGTCTGGCTGTCGCTGAGTTTTAAATCAAACGGGTTTCCGGTTGTCTCGGAAGAACCTGCCCCGGTAATATTGATCATGGTAGATGCCGTGCTTACACCAAGACCAACCTGCTTGGCATTGACACCACCCGTACCGGTTGACGCATCCCCACCGGATGCGGTGGACATTGTCTGGTACATCAGTTCACTGAATCTTACGCTGGAAGCTTTGAACGCTTCGGTATTTACATTGGCAATATTGTTACCAATTACATCCATTCTCGTCTGGTGTGTCTTAAGACCTGACACAGCAGAGAATAATGATCTCATCATAGTACATTGACCTCCTTAGATGGCAATATGGTTTTGAAATCCTTCTGTCAGTCGGGATTCCTGTAACTTCCATAAGGTCCGGTTACATAATAACTGCGCCATCTATATTTGTAAAAATATTTGATTGTGTTTCCGTCTGATCCATTGCGGTAACAACGGTTTTACTTGGCACATTAACAATAAAAGCAAGGGAATCCACCAAAACCAGAGAATCCTTAATTCCCTTGGCATGTGCCTGTTCCACTCCGTCTTCGAGTCTGGCATTCTGTTCCTCGGATAAGCTGATATTTCTGCTTTCTAACCGCTGCGAGGCATGCTTTGAAAACTTTAACTGTTGCTGTTGCCGTAAGACATCTTCGAATGAAACATCCGACGTCTTTGACGGACTGGTTACGTTTTTCTGTTTTAAATACTGACCGGTTACCTGTTCGATCGACGAAAACTGTTTGCTGATCGGGTTCATCTCTTTTCTCCCCTTTCCTATGCACCTGTTGTCTCGTCACTCTTCTGATCGGAACCATTCTCTGTCTTCGAGTCATCCGTTTTTGTGTCATCGGTCTTGGTATCCGTATCGGTCTTGGTATCATCGGTTTTCGTATCTGTATCTGTTTTGGTATCATCCGTCTTTGTATCGTCTGAGGTATCTCCCCCCAGATCTTTGATCTTCTGCTCATACTTCTTCAGTTTTGCAAGATCAGACTCACTTACAAAGCTCTTCTGATAATCCGTCATGCCATCGTATACCTTACGGATCTGTTCTATCGCACCGGAATACTTGGTCGTAATATTTTCAATATCCGGAAGCTGTGCCAGCATGTTTGAAATGGTCTTGGCATAACCAATCGCTTCATAGTAATCACTGTCGGCCACCGTATCAAGCGTATCGATGGAATACAGCTTATTGTTGACACTGAGCATCTGTGATCCGTCTTCCTGATACATGACATAATCTACTTTACCGTCCACATAAGAAGTTTTTCCGGTTGTTTCGTCCGAAACCTTTAAGATTACATATTTTCCAACCAGATTGTTTGCCATCTCGTTTTTCTGTGTATCCTGCATGCCAAGCATTGCCTCTAACTGTGAGAACGTTGCAAGCTGTGCCACATATTCGGTATTGCTGGTAGGCTCGAGCGGGTCCTGGTACTGCATTTCCGCACAAAGTAATGTAAGGAACTGATCATATCCCATGGTTCCGTTGTTGGACTCATCGCTTTTTTTCGATGTTGTCGTTTTTACTTTTCCGTTTTCCACAGTTGCCCAATTCAGTGCGGAAGTTGTCGTATCTGCCATTTTTTCTCCTTTCTATGCGGTTACATCCATGGAATTTCCATTATCCCGCATCATTTGTGCTGCAAGAGTTTCTTCTTCTGTCATCAGTCCTGACAATCCATCCAGTGAGGACAGATTTAAGTTTCTTCTTCTGCCTCCGGACTGCTCCTGCTGCCGTTCTCCCTGCTGCTTTTCACTCTCCTGGTTCTGTTCCAGATTCTTTTCGAATTCATGAGAAGCAACGGTTACTTCTACGGCGTCAACTTTGACACCTGCCTGATTTAAATTCTGCCGCAGATCTGCCACCTGCGTTTCAAGGGCTGCACGGACTGCTTCATTAGAAGCTGCCAGCTGTGCATGGATCATGCCTTCTTTCGAAGAAATATTTACATACACTTTCCCGAGATTTTCCGGATTCAGCTGCATCTCCATCGATGAAGTTCCTTGCGAAACATTCACACGGATCTGCTCTGCCACCTGTTCCAGCAAATCCATGGTATCCACAGAAATATACGATGTCTCGGATGTTACATCCGCCGCATGCGCCATCGTCTGTACCCCGGCGGTATCCTGCATCTGCATGGCAGTCTGTGTCTTTGCCACATCAGAGCTGGTCTGGTCTGCCGTCATTTTTTCCGGCTGCGCCGACTTCACCTGATCCCCTGTCTGCGAATCTGCATCTCCGGCATCCGTCTGCTGTTCCATCGTCTGTTGTTCTGCTGTCTGCTTTGTCTGTGGCTGCTGTGTACGTACTTCATCCGATTTTGATTCTTTCTGAAATACATCCGCCTGTTTATCCATCGGCTGTACCTCATCAGTCTGTGCAAGCTCCGGCATCACATCTGCCGAAACAGTATCTGCTGTTGTCTGCTGTCCTGCCACATCGGTCAATACCTGCATTTCTTCATCGGTCAGAGTTTCCGGTGTCTGCAGAATATCCATCTGCGCAATCAGTTCCTCCATCTGTGCCGGCTGAAGATTTAGTTCATTTGCAAGCTGCCCTCCCAGCTGGTCCATTTGCTGCATCAGCCCCTGAAACTGGTCATTCATCAGTAAATCCATTGGAGAAGTTTCTCCTGTCAGCTGCATTGCAAGCTGTGCAAGATTTTCCGGATTCAGGAGATCAAAAGCTGTAAGTCCCAGCGACTCCATCATATCTTTTACAGAATCTTCCGAAACACCCAATTGTTCGGCCACCGTCCTGACAACATCGCCCTGGAACTGATCCAGAGTATCTGTCGAATTGTCGATCACGTCTGTGACAACATCTCTGGCTGCCTGACGGATGGTATTATCCTGATACTGATACCGGTCGTAATTATCTGCCGCATTTGTCTGCTGTAATACATTGTTGTTTATTTTTGTATTCACGGACGGCATATTAAAATTTGTAGAGTAGTTACTGCCCATCAGTGAAGCAAACACGCCTGCCGCATCCGGATTTTCAGCTTTTGACCTGCCTTTTGCAGCATTTGCATTTAATACCTGACCCTGCTTTACAGAATTCAAATTAAATACATTTGCACTTGTCAAACACGTTCCTCCTTTCTGTTATTTACAGATTTCCTACTTTTTCTTGCTAGGTTCCATGATCTCTGTCAGCTTCGCCGCAGTCGTTGCATCCATCTTGCCAAGAATATCCGCCCTCTGCTGTGTTCCCATATTCATGAGAATGTCAGCCACAAGCCCCAGATTGTCCGTCATCGTATCAAAGATGCTGGCCGCCTCCTGAGGCTTCATGTTGGAATATGTCTTTGCGTAATCTTCAACCTGACTATCGTAGGTAATCTGTTCAACCACTTGTTTGTATAAGACTTCGGCATTTTCTGGATCAATGCTCTCATAATATGTCTTATACTGCTGTATATCGGGTGCCTGATCGGAAAAAACAACCTCCTCGTAGTATTTTTCCTTCTCCTTTTCAAAGGCAGCCTCATCCTCTTTGTATTTTGAAAGATCCTTGATCTGTGCCTTCAGATCCTTGATCTTTTTTTTGTCATTTTTATTTGTACTGCTGGCTTCATCGAGTTCTTTTTCCAGTTCTTTAATCTGGCTGATGGCCTCGCTTAAAGACCCATACTGATGCTCTGTGCCCTCGGTCTGCTCCACCGTTTCTTCCGGCTGTGGGAGGATTTTATTAACATAAGGGACATCTTTCAAAAGCGGATATAACACCGTTGATCCAAATCCTCCGACATCGGTTTTAATCAAAATTCCTATAATTCCCATCCATATCGCAATGATTAAAATGGTTGTCAGGACAAGAATCAGCCTGCCGCCTCCCTTTTCATCCTCATCTTCTTCCGGTTCCGGTGCGTTTCCTTTGGCATTCTTTTTTTCTTTTTTTTCTTTCTTTTCCCGTTTTTTCTTTTCTCTTCGATTTTTTGTGCTGTTTTCCTTTACCGCGTCTTCCTCGTCGACAAGGTTTCTTTCGTCTGCCATATCATTCTCCCTGTTCACCCTTGTTATAGGTATAACTTACAAGTTCATCGATTTCTTTCGTTTCTGCTTCTGCAAGTTCCTGCTTAAATTCTTCAAATGCCTTTTCCCTCAATTTTTCCTGAACCTTTCGTTCCTGCATCACGGTTTTTAAGCGGTTTCTGGCATCTTCCAGTTCTTTTTCCGCCTTGTGGACTTCTACCATCTGCCGTCTGACAATCGTTTTCATGGCATTTACATCTGCCCGCGCATGTTCGACTTCCTGCAGATTTAAATTTCCCTGCATCAGTTTCTTCCAATGCTGCTCATATCCGACTCTGCGCACCATATATTCCTGCAGAATCTTCTGCTGCTCCAGATATTTCTGGTTTGCCAGGCTGTATGTCATTTTCGCCTGTGTCTCCAGTTTCTGTTTAATGTTCAGTATGTTCTGCATACGATAAACAAATTTTGCCATTTAAAACCTCTGTCCATTGATCAGTCGTCAAACACCTTTTTTAAGAGTTCCACTTCTTCATCAAAAGCAAACTTTTCTTCCGTATCCTGACACAGAAATTCATTTACTTCTTTATTCTTTCGGATTGCATAATCGATATCCGGATTCGATCCGTTTTTGTAGGCTCCGATATTAATCAGATCCTCTGCTTCACTGTATGTGGCAAGCACCTGTTTTAATTTTCCGGCAAGTGCCTTATGTTCCTTTGTTACGATGGAATTCATAACACGGGAAATACTCTGTAAAATATCAATTGCCGGATAATGATTTTTATGTCCCAGCTTACGGTCGAGAACAATATGTCCATCCAGAATGCCCCGCGCCGTATCCGTGATTGGCTCATTAAAATCATCTCCATCTACCAGAACCGTATATAGTCCGGTGATCGATCCTTTTTCATTTGTACCGGCACGTTCCAGAAGTTTTGGCATCTGTGCGTACACACTCGGCGGATACCCTCTGGTAACCGGTGGTTCCCCGGATGCAAGTCCGATTTCTCTTTGTGCCTGGGAAAATCGTGTCATGGAATCCATCATAAGCAGTACATCTTTTCCCTGATCACGGAAATATTCCGCCACAGCCGTTGCAGTCTTTGCACACTTATTACGGATCAGTGCCGGTTTATCTGACGTTGCGACCACGACAACAGACCGTGCCATTCCCTCCGGACCAAGGTCACGTTCAATAAATTCCCGGACCTCTCTGCCGCGCTCACCGATCAGTGCGATTACATTGATGTCTGCCTTCGTATTTCTTGCAAACATGCCAAGCAGGGTACTTTTCCCGACACCGGAACCGGCAAACACACCGATACGCTGTCCTTTTCCAACCGTAATCAGTCCGTCCACCGCTTTTACGCCAAGCGGCAGTACCTCGCTGATAATCCGGCGATCCATCGGATCCGGCGGCGTATTTTCCAACGGATAATACGAACCGTGAATTTCTTCCGTTCCATCCGTCATGCGTCCGATTCCATCCAGCGTATGCCCAAGCAGTTCTTCTCCAACCAGAACTGACAGGGGATGTCCGGTATTTTCCACAATGCATCCGGTTCCAACCCCTTCCACGCTGTCAACCGGCATCAGGATCAGTCTGGAATCCTGAAAACCGACCACTTCCGCGATAACATATTCCTCTTCCTTCTCGTTCGGGTAAATTTTACACAAATCTCCCATACGTGCCTTTGGTCCGACAGATTCAATGGTAAGACCTACTACCTTGACTACTTTTCCATAACTCTTATAATACTGGCGGTCCATCAGCTGTAAATACTTTTCCGCTTCTTTAACCAAATTCGTCTCCCGTTTATACCAGTGAACGTATATCCTTCAGCAGTGCAGACAACTGTGTGTCCACCCCACAGTCAACCACGCCATACGGTGTTTCTATTTTGCACTGTCCATCCGATAATTTATTATCCTTTACAAATTCAATGGCAACATCTTTTCCTACAATATCCTGCATCTGTGCAAGATGTTCTTTGAGGATTTCCTCATCGCTCCGGTTCGTGTGAATCCGTATTTTATCTCCCGGGTCAATGTCAAGTAATGCTCCATTTACCAGCTGAAGTAAAAGTTCACGTTTCTCTTCAAACTGAATCTTAAACACTTTATCAAATACCTGAATCACAGCGTCCACAATGTCTTTTTCCATCACCGACATTTTTTCATGATACTGTTCTTCCAGTTGTTTTTTCTGTGCATGAAGAGACTCCATCGCCTTCTCATGTTCCCTGTTTAATTCTTCTTCCCGGCATCTGGCACCCTCTTCGTATCCGAGTTTCTTTTGTTCTTCATACAGGGTACGGGCTTTTTCTTCCGCTTCCCCACGGATACGTTCTGCATCTTCTTTTGCCGTGGAAGTAATTTCATCTGCCTCCACAGCTGCCTTTTCAAGTGCTTCCCTGCGCAGGGCTTCCACATCAATCTGCACGGTTTTTGCCTGAATCCCCTGTGAGAAACCAGCCGGTGCATTCTCCTGTCCGTCCTCTGCTGATACATCTACCTGTTCCGGAGCCTGTTCCTGTTGCAGTTCTTTTAATTTCTGGCGTACCCCGTCATTGGAATTGATAATTCTTGTACCAGTTCCCGAACTGACGACATAACATTGTTTCAGTAAATTAGACAACGATATCGTCACCTCCGCCACGTGAAATTACAATCTCTCCGGCATCTTCGAGCTTACGGATCACAGCAACAATCTTCTGCTGTGCCTCCTCAACATCCTTCATACGAACAGGACCCATAAAGTCCATATCCTCCTTGATCATTGCAGCCAGACGTTTTGACAGGTTCTTGTAGATCACATTCTGTACTTCTTCCGTTGTATTCTTAAGCGCAAGCTCCAGATCTGCATTTTCCACATCACGCAACACACGCTGAATTGCACGGTCGTCGAGCAGAAGAATATCCTCGAACACGAACATCTTTTTGCGGATCTCGTCTGCAAGTTCCGGCTCTTCGATTTCCAGGGATTCCATAATATGTTTCTCTGTTCCACGGTCGACACTGTTCAAAATGCCAACAATTGCATCAATACCACCGACGATGGTGTAATCCTGATTTACAAGAGATGCAAGTTTCCGCTCCAGTACGCGTTCTACCTCCTTGATCACATCCGGAGAAGTACGATCCATAGTTGCAATACGTTTTGCAACATCAGCCTGTTTTTCCGGTGGCAGAGCTCCCAGTACCTGGGACGCCTGTGCCGGAGCCAGATACGAAAGGATCATCGCAATCGTCTGCGGATGTTCATCCTGTATAAAGTTCAGCAGCTGTGCCGGATCTGTCTTTCGGATAAATTCGAACGGACGAACCTGAAGAGATGCTGTAAGTTTTGCAATAACTCCCTGTGCCTTGTCGTTTCCGAGTGCTTTTTCCAGAAGTTCTTTTGCGTATCCGATACCGCCTTCCGCAATATACTGCTGTGCGAGGCATACCTGATAAAACTCTTCCAGCACTTCCTCCTTGGTCTGTGGCGATACGCTTCTTGTATTCGCTATTTCCAGCGTTAATTCTTCAATCTCATCTTCCTTTAAATGTTTGAAAATGGTTGCCGCCTTTTCCGGTCCCAGCGTAATCAAAAGAATCGCTGCTTTCTGTACTCCAGTATATGAGTCGTTGTTCATAAATTACTCCCAATCATCATTTAACCAGTTGCGAAGCAGAAGTGCTGCCGCATCCGGATTTTCATCCACAAATTTTTCAATAAGTTTCCGGGTTTCTGATTTTTCCGAATACCCGATATCTTCCAGATTTTCATCGTCGTTATCTGAAGTAGCCGCCAGCAGGGCATCGACAGACAGTTCCGGCTCCGGCTCTTCCACTTTCTGTTTTCTGGTACTGCGGAATACAACATACCCCAGCAACGCAAAAATCAGCACCGCAAGCAGAATCTGTAAAATGTCGGTGAGTCCGAATCCCTTCTTCTGGGATTCCACAAACTGCGGTCTTTCATAACAGACCAGTTTGATTGCACTAGACTGAATTCCGGTAGCTTTTGCGATAAGGTCAATTTCATCCTGCGTTGCATCCACCTGTACCGGATCACTGTGTGCGCTCTTAAACTTTTCAAACGTTGTCCCTTTCAGCTGCCCGGAATCTTTCAATTCGTCCTCATCATAAACAACCCAGCGTGTGGCAGTCACGGCAATGGAACTGTTATCATAGTTGATCGCTCCACCGTTTGAAATAGTTTTTATAATTTCCTCATTCGGCGAATATTTTTTATCCACATCCGACACGGAAGATTCTGTAATCTCGCCATCCGGTGTCACATAGGTTGGCGTATCATCATTGGAATCCGTTCCCGGAGTTGCAGCCTGTCCACCTTTTGCCTCTGAATTATACTCAGAGCTTTCTGTCAGTTCTCCCTGATCCTGTCCATCATTGTGTGAATAATTGTGAACCGCCTTTTCCACCTTGGACATATCAATATCAAGGTTCGGTGCAACCTGCACGTCCGAATACATACCGGACTTGACCATTACATCCTTGATACCATTGACCACGGAATTCTTAATGCGGTCTTTGATGTCCAGACTGTCGGAAACAACCGTGGCATCATCATCCTGATCTGCTCCCGAAAACAAGATTTTGGATGTCTTCTGATCCAGAATAGTAATCTTGTCTGTCGAATCATTTCCAAGGGCGGTTGCCACAAGGCGCGCCACCGAATACGCCTGCTCCGAATCCATAGAACCATTCAGGGCAAGCGAAACGCTGGCAGAACTTTCCTGCATCCGCGAAATCAGTGTACCGTCATCGTCCGGAATATCCAGTGTGACTTTTGCGGAATCAATCAGGTCATTCGCAGCAAGCACATTCTCCAGTTTATCTTCCATATAGCTTTTGGCAAGTTTCTGTTTATCTGCCTCCGTGGTAGAAAAACTTCCGTCGATATAATCCTTGATGTTCGGATCTGACAGGTCAAATCCCGTTGTATCAATATTATTGGATCCCAAAAGCCAGTTTGCCTTGTTCTCATCTTTTTTGTTTACTTCAAAATGTATGGTATCCGTTACCTTATAATCAATATCACCTTCGCCGTCTAACAGATCTTTTACCTGACTGGCTTCTTTTGCGTTCTGGCAGTCAATCAGTGTTGTATAACTCGGTCTTGATACAACAACTCCCAGTATCACCAGCGCAAGGATCACCACTGCGGTAAGGCTGATCAGCAGCATTCTTTGTTTATTGGAAAATTTTTTCCACCACTCAACCACACGGTCAAGGATTTTCTGTAACTGTTCTGGCATGTTTTCGTTCCTCACTTACTAGATTGACATCTGCATAATCTCTTTGTATCCGTCAATCAGTTTATCCCGCACTGCAACCGTATACTGCAGTGCTACATTTGCTTTCGTCTCTGCAATCAGCAGATCATGTGGATTTTCGGCTTCCCCAAGTGCGAACCGTACTTCTTCCGACTCCGCGGTATTTTGCAGGTCATTGGTTTCATCTACTGATTTCATCGCTGTTGAAAGCACCGCGCTGAAACTGTCATCGTCTCCCGGAACAAGTGCCTCTTTTTTTGCGAATGTATTCAGATAGTCAGAAGAAACTCCAGACAATTGTGTGATATCCATGCTTTTGTCCTCTCTCGTATAACTTACTTTTTATTATTGTTTTCCTATGGAAAGTCCCGTGGTTGCCATACTCTTTGTGGCATCAAATGCAGTCGCATTTGCCTCATATGCACGGGTAGAATCGATCAGATTGGTCATTTCCGTGACCGTGTTTACATTTGGATAGGATACATATCCGTCCGCATCCGCATCCGGATTGGAAGGATCATATTCTTTCACGAAATCTGTTTCCGTATCTTCCTTTACGGAAGTTACTTTTACACCGTTTCCGATTGCCGGATTCTGCGATGCAGTTGCGTAATATTGGGAAAACGGGGTAACTTTCCGTTCTGCAAAATTTACAATTTTGCGTCGGTACGGACCGCCGCTCTCTGTTGATGTTGTATTTACATTTGCAATGTTCTCCGCAATGATATCGGTACGAAACCGTTCTGCGGTCATGCCTGACGCGCTGATATTAAACGCCTGAAATAAAGCCATTTATCTTTCCCCCTTACTTAATCACGGAACGCATACGGTCAAACTGTCCGTTAATTCCGGCTGTAATTCCCTGATAGCGAATCTGTTCGGATGCCAGCTCCACTTCTTCTGTGTCAATATCTACATTACTTCCATCCAGCCGATAGGAGTAATTGGAACTGTCCACATAAACCGATGGATTCAGTCTGGAAAGATCCACGTCTTTCATTTTCGAATCCAGGGACTCATGCTTGCAGCGGCCCAGTTCTGTTTTTAATGTATTTTCAAAATTTAAGTCTTTTCTCTTATATCCCGGAGTGTTTACATTTGCAATATTGTTAGTCAGAATGTTCTCCCTGCTCCAGCTCGCATCGGCAGCTTTATCCAGAACATTCACATAATTGAAAGCATCTGTACTCAGCAATTTTGTGCCTCCTTATCTAGTATTCCCTATTATCGTATCATACTAATTATAGTATAAATCAAGCAAAATACAAGTAGTTTTTTACATAAAATGACAAAAAAGGACTTATATTTACATACAAGTCCTTTTGCTGTCCGCTCGGTTCCATCCTTTATTTTGCATTTTTTCTTTTCAGTTCTGCAAGTTCATCGAAAACCACGTCATTGACAACCTTTATGTAAGTTCCTTTCATGCCGGAAGAACGCGATTCGATCACGCCCGCACTCTCAAACTTACGAAGTGCATTGACAATCACGGAACGGGTAATTCCCACGCGATCCGCAATTCTGCTTGCAACAAGAATTCCCTCATTGCCATCCAGTTCATCAAAGATGTGGGTGATTGCCTCAAGTTCCGAGAAAGAAAGTGTGCTGATCGCAGATTTTACGATTGCAACCTTTCTCGCTTCCTCTGCGCTCTCTTCGTTTACAGAACGCATCATTTCCAGCCCTACCACCGTTGTTCCGTACTCTGTCAGAATAATGTCATCAATGTCATATTCCGTTTCGCACCGGTATTCAAATAAGGTTCCCAGCCGCTCCCCGGCAATATCAATCGGGGTAATGATGGCCCGGTACTTTTTGGATTCATCTCCGAATCCGAGCGTTTCCAGATTTACGTTCTCTTTTGTGGAAAGGATTCCCAGAAGACGCTCATTGAGTTCTGCATCAATATATCCGCCGACTTCATCCACGATCAGTTCCTGCAGTTCCTCAACCCCTTTGCATACACTGGAACCTAAAACCTTTCCCTTCTTGCTTATTACAAGGATGTTGGAATCAAGAATTCCCGTCAGGACTTCACAGATATCGTTAAATACCACCTTGGACGAATTATTGTTATGAAGCAGTTTATTTATTTTTCTTGTCTTGTCTAGAAGTTGAACACTCATGTTTTTCCTCCTGTCTTTATCACAGATATCATGAGTGTAGCACTATTTATCAGACAATTCAATATTTTTTGAAAAATTTACGACTATTCTGTTTCTTTTTCTTTTGCTTCCGTGTAACCGCAATGTTCATCCGCACATGCAAGCTTGTTTCCTTTTTCTACCATATAGCCTCCACAGCGCGGACATTTCTTTTCCACCGGACGCCCCCAGCTCATGAAATCACATTCCGGATAATCAATGCATCCATAGTATCTTCTGCCCTTACGTGTCATTTTGATGACCACGTCTTTTCCGCATTTCGGACATGCGACACCAATCTTTTCATAATATGGCTTGGTATTCCGGCACTCCGGGAATCCCGGACATGCCAGAAACTTTCCATGCGGTCCATACTTGATTACCATATTGCGCCCGCATACTTCACAGATTTCATCCGTTACTTCATCTTCAATGGTAATCTTTTCGAGATCTTTTTCCGCGGCCTCCACAGCCTCTTCCAGATCCGGATAAAAATTCGCAACAACCGTTTTCCAGTTTAAATGTCCTTCCGCAACACTGTCTAAAAGAGATTCCATATTTGCAGTAAAATGTTCATCTACAATGGTCGGGAAAGACTCCTTCATAATGGAATTGACAACGGAACCGATCTCTGTCACATAAAGGTTCTTATTTTCCTTTGTGATATAACGTCTGGCAATGATCGTTGTGATGGTCGGGGAATAGGTGCTTGGGCGTCCGATTCCGAGTTCTTCGAGTGTTTTTACCAGCGAAGCTTCCGTATAATGTGCCGGTGGCTGTGTAAAATGCTGTTTCGGATCGAATTCTTCCAGTTTCAGTTTTGTATCTTTATCAATTGATTTTAAAAGTACCTGTTTTTCCTGCTTTTCATCATCTGCTTCCGTATAGGCCAGCATAAATCCGTCAAAAGCTACTTTGGAAGTAGAAACGCGGAATGTATAATCTCCCGCTGCAATGTTAACGGTTGTTGTCTCATACTTTGCGTTTGCCATACGGCTTGCGGCAAAGCGTTTCCAGATCAGCTGGTATAAACGGAACTGATCCCGGCTTAACGACTCTTTAATCTCGGACGGAATACGGTTAATATCGGTCGGACGGATCGCTTCGTGCGCATCCTGAATCTTTGCATTGCTCTTCTTGCTTCCTTCTCCGTCAGACAGATATTCCTCTCCGTAGCTTTCGGAAATAAAGGCACGCGCTGCTTCATCCGCCTCTTCCGAAATACGAACGGAATCCGTACGCAGATAGGTGATGATACCGACCGTTCCCTGTCCTTTGATATCCACACCTTCATACAGCTGCTGTGCAATCCGCATCGTCTTCGAGATCGGGAAATTCAGCGCTTTGGAAGCTTCCTGCTGCAAAGTACTGGTTGTAAACGGAAGCGGCGCTTTTTTTGTGCGCTCTCCCTTTTTCATATCGCAGACTTTAAATTCTTTGCCTTTTAATTCCGCAAGCACCTGATTCATCTGTTCCTCGGAAGAAATCTCAAACTTTTCGCCGCCTTTGTCCAGCAGCTTTGCTGTAATCGGTTTTTTCTCACCTTCCGGCAGGAGGCTTGCCTCTAAAGACCAGTACTCCTCCGGAATAAATGCATCAATTTCTTCCTCACGGTCACACACAATCCGTAAAGCAACGGATTGTACACGACCGGCACTCAGCCCTCTTTTTACTTTTGCCCATAACAACGGGCTGATCCGGTAACCAACCATACGGTCCAGCATACGTCTCGCCTGCTGTGCATCAACCAGATCCATATCAATCTCACGCGGTGTCTTTAAGGATGCTTTTACCGCTGTTTTTGTAATTTCGTTAAAACTGATTCTGCTGACATCTTTGTCGTCCAGTTTCAACGCCTTGGTTAAATGCCAGGAAATTGCCTCTCCTTCACGGTCCGGGTCAGTTGCGAGATAAATTTTATCCGCTTTCTTTACTTCTTTTCTTAACTTTGCAAGAATCTCTCCCTTTCCACGAATCGTAATATATTTCGGTTCAAAATCATTTTCCGGAGAAAATCCGAGCTGACTCTTCGGAAGATCTCTCACATGCCCGTTACTTGCCATGACCTCATAATTTTTTCCCAGAAATTTTTTAATCGTCTTCACCTTTGCCGGTGACTCCACGATTACCAGATACTTTGCCATTTGGTGCTCCTTATATCATCTAAATTGTTTTTATATAATAATTCGGAATGGTCTCCTGAATGAACCCTTTCTGTTCCAGCCTCTCTAAAACCGGCAGAATTTCTACCAGACCATAGGGACTTTTTTCGATCAGGGTTCCAAGACCCACCGGATAAAAATCTAATAAAGCATACACCAACGATTCGTCTTTTTCAAGAAGATTTTTTCTAAAGTCTATTTGTGTCGTTATATTTTTGGGCTGTAATTGCAGTTCCTGCAGGAAATCTTCCACACTTACAAAAATGCCGGCGCCCTGCTGGATCAGATGGTTGGTTCCTTCGCTCAGGGCATCCGTAACTCTCCCGGGAAGGGCATACACTTCCTTTCCCTGTTCCATGGCATAGTCCGCAGTAATCAGCGATCCGCTCTTTTTTCTTGCCTCCATCACAATCACGTAATCCGCAAGTCCGGCTATGATACGGTTTCTTTGCGGAAAATATCCCGGCAGCGGCGGTGTGCCCGGCGGATATTCCGACAAAATGCCTCCCCGATCCTGCATTTTTTCATATAAATACCGGTTTCTTTTCGGATAACACACATCCACGCCACAGCCCAGTACCGCATAGGTATCCCCGTTTTCTTCCAGTGCTCCGCTATGCGCATCAGCATCAATCCCCATCGCCATGCCGCTGATGATATCCATCCGGTTCTGCGCAAGTGCCCTCGCCAGTTTCCCCGTAATCTGGCTTCCATAGGCACTTCTTGTCCGCGCCCCGACAATTGCCACACTCTTTCGTGTTTCTTCTGGCAGCCTGCCAATATAATACAGCGCATAAGGTGTTGCAGAAATCCGGCGGAGCTTTTGCGGGTACCGTGCTTCTTCCACGCAGACAAAACCGATTCCTTCCCCCTGCAGTTTTCCCCAGTGCTCCTGTACATCCCAGTGCCGTCTGGATTGTGTGATTTTTTCCACATCCTTTTCATCCAGAACCCGGATTTTTTTCATTTGGGACTCCTGCAATGCATACAGTTCTTCCGCACCGATCCCTTCTGTCATAAGCCCCGTCAGTTTATGTACGGTCAGTCCGGTATTTGCAAGCCAGTACGCATACATACTCATTCTTCCATACCTCCCCAGAATTTATCCCCGATACTCCGGTAACACACAGCTTCTGTCAGATCACAGACACGGATGTTTTCCGCCTTTTGTGTATCGGCAATTGTTCGTGCCACCCGGAGAATTTTATGGTAGGTGCGCGCAGTAAGTGACAGTTTATGGAACATGTTTTCCATATACCGCTGCTCTTTTTCTCCCAGCCGGCAGAACTGGTTTAATTTTGCGGCCGGAATTCCACTGTTGTGAGAAAAATTTTCGTCTTTGAATCGAAAAATCTGGCGTTCCTGACACTCACACACACGGTCCCGGATGGTCTTTGAACTCTCATTATTACCGTTTCCCGTCAGTTCTTCATACGTAACCATCGGCGCTTCCACACAAAGATCCATGCGGTCAATGAGCGGCTGTGAAATCCGGTCAAAATACCGCTGCAGGGATGCCTGTGTGCATCTGCACCGGTTCCGGTCCGGATAATATCCGCAATTGCATGGATTCATAGACGCCAGAAGTAAAAAATCCGATGGATAGGTCACACTGCCGACCGCGCGCGTCAAATGAATCTGATGTTCCTCCAACGGCTGACGCAGCACTTCTAACGTTGATTTGGGAAATTCCGGTAGTTCATCCAGAAAAAGTACGCCATGATGTGCCAGTGAAATTTCTCCCGGACGGATACTTCTTCCACCACCGGCCAGCCCTGCCATGCTGACCGTATGATGCGGACTGCGAAACGGCCGTTCCTGCAACAGTGTCCGGGAGTCTGCCAGCAGACCGCAGACACTGTATATTTTTGAAACCTCCAGCTGCTCTTTTTTTGTAAGTGGCGGCAGAATTGTAGCCATCCGCTCGGAGATCATGGTTTTTCCGGCTCCCGGCGGCCCGACCATAATCATATTGTGCATTCCGGACGCTGCGATTTCCGCTGCCCGTTTCAAAAACTGCTGCCCGTTTACTTCGGAAAAATCCGGCATCCCATGGGATCTGTTCTGCCGCCGGCCTGCATATGCCGGCTCTTTATAACCGCCATCCTGCAGATAGCCGATCACCGATTCCAATGCAGAAAATCCGCAGACATCCGCCCCCTGCACCAGACGGCTTTCCATAAGATTATCCGCCGGAACAACAAATTTATGAATCCCTTCCTTTACTCCATCCGAAACCATCGGCAGAATTCCCCGGACCGGCAGTAACTGTCCACTTAAATTCAACTCCCCGGAAAAAATCGTGTCCGCGCACTTCTCCGGTTTTACCAGCCCCATGGCAACCAGCAGTGCAACCGCAATCGGCAGGTCAAATCCGGTTCCGGTTTTCCTTATATTTGCCGGAGAAAGATTTACGGTAATCCGCTTTGCAGGCAGAAGAATTCCGCAATTGTGAAGCGCCGTACGCACTCGTTCCTTCGCCTCCCGCACCTCCGGAGAAAGATATCCTACCATATCAAACACCGGCATTCCCATGCTGATATCCACCTCTACCTGTACCGGCATTGCACAGATTCCATCCAGCATGGATGTCCTGATTTGGCTATACATATTCACCTCATTCCAACAAATGGAAATTTTGCACAGACACATGCATGAAAAAAGATGCATTTACCTTATCATAAAATGCATCTTTTTGCAACGACTTTATTCGCTTATCACTTTTTTAAGTTTTTCCAGTGCTCTCTTTTCAATCCTGGAAACATAGGAACGGGAAATTCCAAGTGCCCGCGCGATTTCTCTCTGGGTCAGTTCCTGATTTCCTCCGATTCCATATCTTCGCCGAATGATAAATGCTTCTCTCTCGCTTAACACATCATTCATAAAGGTACGGATTTTTTTCATCTGCTCCCTTTTTGTCACTTCATCCGCTACATTTTTATCATGAAACTCCAGCACATCGACAAGCTGAATCTGGTTTCCTTCTTTGTCTGTACCAATCGGTTCAAACATAGAAACTTCTTTGCGCTGTTTTTTCTTTGATCGCAGATGCATCAGCAATTCATTGTCCACACACCGGATGGCATACGTTGCAAATTTATTTCCGTATTCCGGCCGGAAACTGTCTACTGCTTTCATCAGTCCGATCGTACCGATGGAAATCAGATCCTCCTGTTCTTCTTCCGAACTGACATATTTTTTTGCGACATGGGCTACCAGGCGCATGTTGTGCAACACCAGTTCTTCCTTTGCCCCTTGCTCGCCATTTTTTAATCTGCACAGACAGTCTGTTTCCTCTTCCAGTGTCAGGGGAACCAAAAATGTTTTCACACAGCACCTTTTCCAACAGCTTTCTAATATTCTATGTCAGCAGAAGGCATTCTGTGCTTTTCCCTTTTATATTTTTTCTTCCGGTGCCAGTTCCTGTATGCGCCGGATCAGGCTTTCCCTCTCATAAGGAACGTTTCCTTTCAGTACCTCATTCTTTACAAATGCAAATGTTTCCTTCTCCCCCCGCACTGCCAGCATCAGTAAAAGATAGTGGATCAGTGCCTCGGTATCCGGATGGATCAGATAATGCGATCTGCCGTGCATATAGTAATCGAGTGCACTCCGGTCCGTGTATTTGTCTTTCTGGTAGTTTTTGGATGCACTGATCCTGTCAACAAACATTTCCGCCACGTAGCACACCGGCATTTTCATTCCTGCCATCCCCGAATGTTCTTTCCCCGGTTCTTTTGAAATATCATAATCAATCCAGTACTCGAGATGGTGTTTATTGCGTCCTTTGTGATGCAGCCACGCCAGGGAATACCCCTTTTCCTTCCGCTCTGCATTGTTCGGACTCATGGTTCCCTGATAATATTTGCAACCGACCAGAAATTCCGTCGGAGAATATTTTGAAAGATCATGCAGCAGCCCCTGCCTGTATAGTCCGATCTTAAAGCAACCGACAAGCACCAGATTTTTGTGATGTGTAATTGTGCAAAAATGTTTCCATGCATTACCCATGTTTTTTCATCTCCCTGCTCTCCAGCACACAGATGGTCTGTGGCCGGAGAATGATTTTTCCTCCGCTTACGGGCTTTGGTGCGTCCAAAAACGCAGCATCCTCTTCTCCGCTGTCAATACAGACAACCCATTCTTTCCCTTTTCGCGGTTTAGGCAAAGCCAGTTCCGTTGCCGCGGCAAGAAAATTATAGGCGACATAGACATCCGGCTCTTTTTCGTTTTGGGCATAAGCCCCGCAATAAAGCATTCCCAGGCATAGATGATCCGGTGTCGGTTCTAACATCCACGCACTTGTCCCGTGATAGGAAAGATCCGGATACCCCAGCGATTTATAATCCGAAAACTGGAATGGCATCGGATTTGAAAGCACGGTATGTTCTTTTCGAAACGCAATTACCTGCTGCAGAAATTCGATCTGTCTGCGATGAGACTTCTCATTCTTCCAGTTCACCCAGCCGGTGGGATTATCCTGACAGTATGCATTATTATTTCCGTTCTGGGAATTTCCCATCTCATCACCGCTCCACAACAGAGGAACCCCCTGCGCCAGCATAAGCATAAGAACCGCATTTCTCCAGTTTAATTTCCGCAGCGCATTGATATAACGCTTTCTGGTCGGTCCCTCCACGCCGTAATTATTGCTGAAGTTCCAGGAACTCCCATCGAGATTCTGCTCTCCATTTTCCTCATTGTGTTTATCGTTGTACATAAACAGATCTGCAAGCGTAAACCCGTTGTTGCTTGCTATATAATTGATATAGCCTAAAAAAGCCCCCTGTTTTCTCTGCTGATCGGCAAAATCACGCATATTTCCATTGATATGATTTAAGACCTGCCGGATCGGATACTGATACTCCTCTTTGTAAATATACAGATTCGGATACTTCCGGCTTGCCGCACATGCTTTTTCCTCAAAATTCACATAAAAAATCTTGGTACGGCTGAGCATGCCATCCTGCACAATCGCCGTAATGGGCAGATGTTCCCCAAGCAGATGGATTCCGTCCACATGGTATTCCCGCACCCAGTAACGAAGTGCTTCTAAAATCAGATTATGATTCACTTTCTCCGGAAAATACATCTCCATCACACATTCCATGCCGTTTTCATGCAGACGGCGGATCAGCATCCTGAATTCCCGGGAAGCATGCAGCGGATCGGCAGCATACGATGCCTTCACCGCAAAATAATTTCCGGGCTCATATCCCCAGTAATTCACTTTGCTCGGAGCCTCTTTTATTTCTTCTGCCGGGCGGATCTGATCCGTCTGTTTTTCTTTCCAACGGATATATTCCGGAAGTTTCTGCTGCTTTGGCAGTTCAATTTCCTCAAACTCATATACCGGCATAAGTTCGATCGTTGTCACACCGAGTTTCTTCAGATAAGGAATCCGGTTCATAAGCGCACGAAATGTCCCCGGAACACTTCTGGTACCGGAATCCATCGTAAAACCACGCACATGCAGCTTGTACATAATCATCTGTTCTCTCGGTATTTCCGGACATACATCCTCCCCCCAGTCAAACTCCTGCACATCAAATGCCCCATGCACCTCATACTGCTGCCGGCTGCGTGAACTGTCATTCCAGACCTGCCGCCCCATGATGGCGTGTGCGCACGGATCCATTACCTTTTTTCCATTGATCTTAAAATCGTAAATCAGATGTTCGAGATGCAGATCTGCCACTGCGATAGAGCGCACCGATCCCATGCAGTATTCTGCCGGAACAGCTATCTTTTCTTCTTTTTCGGTCTGTATATCCTTAAGTACCACAAAACAGCTGTCCTCTTTTTCCGCATCAAACGTAAAAGTGGTCCATTCTCCCTGAATCGTCACTCCCGGTTTTGCGTAATCTCCTTCTCTGATCCTTCTATTGTCTGTTCGTTTTTTCGTATCTCGTATTTTCATGTTTTTCATTATACCCTTTTTAAAAAACTTTGTATATCACTTTTTCGAATTGACAAGCTCCTTACTCCTCGCTTATAATGATAAAAGACACAAAAACGATTAAGAAAAGAGGTATCTTATGGAAGATAAAGAAAAAGCAACACCCGTTACCCCGGATGAGATTGAAGATATTCGTGTAACACTTGATTTGGATGAAGGCGAAGTAGAATGTAAAATTCTCACTATTTTTGAGGTAAACAAACAGGACTACATCGCACTGATGCCACTCAATCCGGACGGCTCCGATCCGGATGAAGGCACCGTTTATCTCTACCGCTATGCGGAGGATGAGGATGGCATTCCACAGATCGACAGCATCACGGATGACGACGAGTACGAAGCCGCTGCTGACCGCTTCGATGAAATGCTCGATGATGACTACTTCAATGCACTCGAAGACGAGGAATAACTTTTATAAAAACCTGCATCGAATACCCGATGCAGGTTTTTTACGGCTCTTTACCGACTTCTTTGATAAAACGCGACAGTTCCACCTCTTTGCCACGCATTTTTTTTACCGAACAGATGGTCAGGGATTCCTTTGCTCTGGTCATTCCCACATAAAACAAACGCCGTTCTTCCTCGACATCCTGCTTTAATACTGCTTTCTTATAAGGCATTACGCCCTCGTTGACGTCAATCAGATACACTTTTGTAAATTCCAGCCCCTTGGCGCTGTGCAGTGTTGCAAATGTCACAGCATTCTGATTCCTGCGCTTTTCCTGCGCCAGTCTCTTTAACTCCTGCCGGTATTCTTCTATATGTGCAAACCATTCCTCAAATGTACGGTACCCTTTGGCACTCGCAAGGATTTCATCTGCCACTTCATAAAAATCTTCTTTATTCGCATTCCGGTATTCGGCATACTCTGCCAGATAATCATCGTACCCGATTCCCCGCCGGATATAGTTGATTGCCGCATAAGGGCTCAGACGGGATAAATGTTTCAGATCATACCACAGCTTTTCGATCCGCTCCGCGATCCACGGCTGCTCCTCATATAATTTCACCCACTCATCAAAACATACCGTTTCATCGGGCAGGCTGTCCCTGCCGATATACCGCTTCGGCCGGTTCATAATAGAAAGGAAATCGGCCCTGCTGTCACTTCCCTGTGCGATGCGGATATAAGTGAAAAAATCACGGGCAATCCAGTGCTCATAGATATCCGGAATCCGGTCTTTCGTCTGAAATGCCAGATTGGCAGAAACCATATATTCCATCAGGGCACGCGGCTGCATGTTTGTCCGAAACAGTACTGCGATTTCCGAAAGCGGAACCCCATTTTGCACAGTCTGCCGGATATCTTCTGCCAAAAATGCATTCTCTTTATAGCAGTCCTCAAAGTACTGAAAACGCACCTTCTGTTTCCCGGCTTTTCCGGCACGGATCTTTTTTGGAAAACGTTCTTCATTGTGTGCGATCAGGCGCATAGCTGCCTCCACAATCGGCGGCTCACACCGGTAATTTACTTCAAGATTCACAATCTTTGCCTGCGGGTATATCTTTTGAAATCCCAGCATAATTTCCGGCTTCGAACCGCGGAACCGATAGATGGACTGGTCATCATCTCCCACTACAAAGAGATTATTTTCCGGTGCGGCAAGCATACACATGATCTTCCACTGGATCAGATTGATATCCTGAAACTCATCAATCAGAATATAACGGTACTTTTTCTGCCATGCCGAAAGAATATCCTTCCGCTGGGAAAACAGGTCATATGTGTATGTCAGCATATCATCAAAATCAATCAGGCGGTTCCTTTTGAGCCGCTCATCATATTCCCGGTAAATCTTCCGGAAAACCTCCTCCCCACAGCTGGAAGAATAAAAATGTTCCAGCGGAATCTGCTCATTTTTCACACGGCTGATCTCCGTTAAAACATCCCCGATAAATTCCCCTTCATCCCGGTATTCCAGATGATGATAAGACAGAATCTCCCGCATAAACTGATATCGCTGCTCCTCCGATATAATATTTCCGGAATCAAAATGATACGCCAGCTTCAGCACCATGAAAAATATGGCGTGGAACGTACCGAAGGTCACTTTCGTTCTCTCTTCTCCTGTCGCTGCAAGAAAACGCTGCTTCATCTCCTGTGCCGCCGCTCGCGTAAATGTAATCACAAGAATATTGGACGGATCTATGTTCTCATATTCAATTAACTGTTTCGTTCTTTGGGTAATTACCGCAGTTTTCCCGGAACCGGGACCTGCCAGAACAAGCATCGGGCCATCCTTATGGCGGATGGCCTGCTGCTGGGATTTATTATAGTTCATTCGTTCTCCCGTGAGAATGTTCTACTGTGCCTGAGAAAGGAGCTCGATTCCTTTACGGATACGGGCAAGAGACTCTTCTTTTCCAAGAACCTCCATAAGCTCGGTGGCACCGCCCGGTGTCATCTGCTTGCCGGATACTGCCGTACGGATCGGCCACATAACATATCCGTTCTTGCAGCCTTTCTGCTCTACATACTTAAGAAGTGTCTGATACAATGCATCGTTGCTGTAATCTTCCTGAGCCTCTAAGACTGGAAGGATCTCCTGCAACACTTCAAGAGAAGTCTGTGCATTTGTCTTCATTTTCTTGTGCGTGTACATTGCCACATCATATTCCGGAAGTTCCTCAAAGAAATCAATGTGATCCCTGATATCCGGGAAGATCTCGATACGGGTCTGTACCATATGTGCAATCTTCTTCAGATCATAATCTTTGGTGATCACTTCTTTGATATACGGAAGTGCCATCTCGTAGAACTTGTCAAAGTCCATTTTTTTGATGTATTCCCCGTTCATCCATTTTAACTTGGTATAGTCAAAGACTGCCGGTGATTTATTCATATGATGGTAATCAAACTTTTCTACCAGTTCTTCGAGTGTCATGATCTCCTGGTTATCTGCCGGGCTCCATCCAAGCAATGCAACAAAGTTCACGATCGCCTCTGTCAGAAATCCCTGCTCTACCAGATCTTCAAACGAAGAATGTCCGCATCGTTTTGACAGCTTCTGATGATTTTCATCCGTAATCAGCGGACAATGGATATATACCGGTACTTCCCAGCCAAATGCCTCATACAGACGATTGTACTTCGGGGAAGAGGAAAGATACTCGTTTCCACGGACAACATGGGTAATTCCCATCAGATGATCGTCTACCACATTTGCAAAATTGTAAGTCGGATATCCATCGGACTTGATCAGAATCATATCGTCCAGCTCCGCATTGTCAACGGTAATATCCCCGTAAATCTCATCCTCGAACGTTGTCGTTCCCTCCGTCGGGTTATTCTGGCGGATGACATACGGTACGCCTGCGGCAAGTTTTTCTTCTACTTCTTCCTTGGAAAGATGCAGACAGTGCTTGTCATATACATGAATTTCTTTTCCTGCAACTACTTTTTTGAGTCCCTCTAAGCGTTCCTTGTCACAGAAACAATAATAGGCCTCGCCTTTATCGATCAGCTCTTTGGCATATTTTAAATAAATGCCCTGTGCCTGACGCTCACTCTGTACATATGGTCCACAGCCGCCATCCTTGTCCGGTCCCTCGTCATGGATCAGGCCTGTTTTCTGCAGGGTGCGGTAAATAATATCTACAGCGCCTTCCACATAACGCTCCTGATCGGTATCTTCTATTCTTAAGATGAAATCTCCGCCCTCATGCTTTGCTACGAGGTAAGCATACAATGCCGTACGAAGATTTCCCACATGCATTCTTCCTGTCGGACTTGGTGCAAATCTTGTTCTTACTTTACTCATCGCGTTTCTCTCCTTATTCTGTCATGTGTTTTATTATATAACAAATACACACATAACGCAAACGAAACATATCATACAGTATATGCTGATCAGAAAGGAAAAAGAAATCCATGAATGCAACTATTAATACTATGCCGGAAACAGACAATGGCAGCCATCAGGTACCCGGCATGTGCTACGTTCCCTGGCAGACATTCGGCAAAACCTACGATCCCATGCGCGGGCTTGCCGCAGGCACAATTTTTCCGGAACTGGATAAACCATTTACCGGAAAATGCAATATGAATATGATGCAGGGAGGGCGGCGGCGATGACAAGACCATCTTCTCAGCCAATGAACCGGTCGGAATTGTACCGCTGGGTTATGGCACTGGGCTTTTGTGCCTATGATATGCTTCTTTATCTGGACACCCATCCGGATGACGCACAGGCACTCTCTTATTACAATCAGTGCAACGAATTATACAATTCAGCTAAAAAGACATACGAGGAACGTTTCGAACCGTTGTCCGCATTTGGCAGCCAGCCGCTGGAGGACTGGGACTGGAATGACGGTCCAATGCCATGGGAAGGAGTGAAATAAGCTATGTGGAATTATGAAAAAAGACTGCAATATCCGATTTCCATTTCAACACCAAATGCTAAGATGGCATCTTTTATTATAAGTCAGTACGGTGGTCCCGATGGCGAAATGGGAGCTTCCATGCGCTATCTGGCCCAGCGGTTTTCTTTTGCAAATCCGCGGATTGCCGGTGTACTTACTGACATCGGAACCGAGGAACTTGCTCACCTCGAAATGATTGGCGCGATTGTCCGCCAGCTGACGCGCGGACTTTCCGCCAAAGAACTGGAAGCTTCCGGATTTGCACCATATTATATTGATCACACCGCAGGTGTCTGGCCGCAGGCTGCGGGTGGAGTTCCATTTTCCGCTACCGAATTTCAGTCAAGTGGTGATGCCATTGCTGATCTGGTGGAAGATATGGCAGCAGAACAAAAAGCAAGAAAAACGTATGACAATATACTGCGTCTGGCAAAAGATCAGGAAGTTGCTGATCCGATCCGCTTTTTGCGCGAGCGTGAAATTGTGCATTTCCAGCGTTTTGGCGAGGCTCTTCGTCTGCTGCAGGAAGAACTGGACAGCAAAAACTACTATGCTTTCAATCCCAATTTTGACTGTATGCAAAACACTACACGATAGGACAAAAGATAGCCGCCCCTTTCACACTGGGCGGCTATCTCAAAAGAAAACGCAATAAATCACTATTATTTTTACTTAAATACCGGATTCATCGCCTCAATCTTGCGGATGATCTGCTCCAGCTGATAAGCATTGTTTCCGAGCTTGCTCATATTTTTGAGAGCCTCACCCTTCATCTCATGGATACTTCCCACACTGTACTCCATACGTGCCCGCAGTTTCTGCCGCCTTGTCAGCAGTTCATGCTTCAGCTCTACCATCTCCCGGCTGTCGACCAGCGCATTTGCATGTGTCAGCCATACACGGGTATCATACATCCGCAGCCGTGTCAGATACTGCAGAAGATTCTGCGTATAATAATCCAGATCATCACTGGTTTTACGGAATGTATCCTTTTCCCGCGCTTCCTCCTGATACTGTCCATATAAAAATTCCAGTTCTTTCGCATTGCGGACATGATATTTTTCACAGATGAAATCCACCGCGTTTTTCGTATTGACATAGCGGATCTTTACCCGGTTCTCCAAAGTAATCGCCTGATTGCGGTTGACATCCGCCTGACGGATCTCTCTTGTGGAATCCTGATAACGGATCAAAATAAACGCGCCCGCTCCCACAGCTGCAAATCCCATAATGGTGAAAACCAGCTGCAGATCCCTGTTCAGATACCAGGAAAGTATTCCCACAAAAGCAAACAACGTAATAAATACAGCTAACAGATAGCATGCTGCGGTACGGGTTACTTTCTGTACCTTTGCGGAATCTGACCGCTGCATGGACCATTCCAGTTTTTTTCCTTCCAGATATGCCATATTTCTCTTGATGGCATCCAGATCTGCCTCATTGGCTTTCAGCCGGCGGATCACTCCCGGAAGATTCTCTTCTTCCTCCTGCATCTGCGCAAACTGCGTATCTGTCAGCCGGCGTTTGGTTTTCAGGAAATCGGTTCTTTGCTTTTCCAGCTTTGCGACCTGTGTGGCGCACTCAAGAATCGGTTTACGCTCTGCGTCCGTCAGGTCTTCGAGAATCTGAATATCTGTCAGATAATTTGTCACCAGCTGATATTCCGATTTGCTATCTTCAATATCCTTAGACGCCTGAATCATCTGCTTGCACAAATCCACTACATATTTCTTTGCCTGCGCCGCGTCCGACAGATTCAGTTCTTTTACAATGTTCTTTGTCTCAAGCTTTGCATACTCGCTCTGATCATATTGTGAGAAACTTCCTGTCTCACTTTCTTTATTCTTTTTTCTATGAAATAAATTTGAAAAAATCATATGTTATACCTTGCAGCTCCTTCGATACTCTTTCTTCCACTGAACAATCACATCCATTGCTTCTTTCTTTGCCTTCGCCTTTTGGACACCCCCGGTCCGCTGCGCTAATTCTTCCAGATGGGATTCAAACTGTTCGAGTTTTTCGCTCTTACATGCGAGGGAAATTTCATTTCTGATTTCCTGCTGCTTTCTCTCCTCCACCTGATATCTTTTTGCAATTTCCGCAAACGCTTCCTCATCATGCCGGCAGCGGCAGCACATCAGGCACTCCCGGAGAGATTCCTTTTGTTTATTCAATGCATATGCCTTCTCAAAGCAGCGCCCTGCCTCTTCAAACAAAAAGAGACGTGCATACGCCGTTCCGAGGTTATGCCAGAGATTTCCCCGCAGAACCTCACTGGTTTCCTTCATATCTGCTTCGTCTAACAGATGTTTATACCGGTAAATAGCTGCCAGATATTTTTCCTTCTCCATCAGCTGGTCTGCCCGGATCTTGTCACGCTCAAAATCCGACTTCTGTTCCATCTGCCGGACCGCAAAAACGATCTCCTGCATTTCTTTCATGGTACAGTATGCCGTATCCTGCAATATGGCAAAAACAAAATCGGACAATTTTCCTTCCGTGCGGATATTCTCCCTGAGTTTTTGTGCGAGTTCGACACGATGCATCTGTTTTTCCACCCATGTACATAAACTCTCGCACATGAAGGAATGATCTAAAAGATACACATTTCCGGAAATATAATAGCTGAGTTCTTCCATGGAATATATGTTTATCCCGGTTTCCTCTATATAATAGGGCAGAGCCGCAATTGTTTCATGACAAAGTAATAATTCACCCATACGTTTATCCCATCATTATGATACTTTTCCATGCCCGGCCGGTAGCCGGGAAAAATTCACCAAATCCCAGATCCCGGATTTCCACTTCAATCTTATCATTTGCCACCGGACTGGCCGTAATCCGGAGTCTTGTCGTGCGGTCCGGACGAACCGGAAGATCCTCAAGTTCCACCGTCTGTATCTGTGGAGTACTGCTGCTTGGAAGCTGCTTTAAAAATTCCACCTGCGGCGTGCCGCTTAGGATCACCTCACATGTATTTTTTATCTCAAACCAGTTTTTCCCGGCACTGACAAGATTTAAAACCTTCTTTTTTTCTTTTTCCACGACACTTAAACTCAGATTAAATTTCATCTCGTTTTCGCCCATGTAAATGAATGGCCAGTTTTCTCCCATTTCACGGATGCGAGCCATATAGCATGCCCCTTTGGAAAAAAGATTCTGTCCCAAAAACGCGCGCCGTCCCCGGCAGAGAACTGCCAGTGACTGTTTCATCCATTCTCCGTCAAACCCGTCCCCGACCAGATAAACCGAAGATACTGAACGGTTTGCAAAACAGTTAGTCAGAAGCCTTGCAAACGCCTCATCTTTCTCCTCTCCCAGTTCCTGTGCCCCGGTTGCGTGAATTGTGATCATCTGCGGCTTCGTATGCATATCCCTCGAAAGGTCATAGGAACTGACGGCATTCTTCCCGCAGGAAAACAAAAACACATCGTGCATCCACAAAGATTTCTCCTGGTTCATGGCAAACGCATAGAAACTCTCCTTGTCATCAATCACCGCAAATGTTTCCTGCGACAATCCTAAAAGTTCTGCCACATGCCGGAAAATGCCGATCAACTCTTTCGTCAGATGATCCACCGTCAGGACAATTCCGGTCACATGCGAAGTATTTCCCAGTTTCTGCGGCAGTTCAATCACTTTTTTAATAAACAGTGCCAACAGATCTACTGCATCATAACTTTCTTTTGCAATGGTAATCACTTCCGATGCAGCGGCACGGCGAAGAAGGGAATCCACACAAATCACCTCACTGGTTTTTGCCATCCTTCCGGCATCTTCCCCATAATACCACATGCCGACATTTTTGCGTCGGGCAAGCAGCGTGGGAATCCGGTAATTTTCACTGCCGGCAATCGTGCTGACCGTCTCCGGTTCTTCCATATTCGGTTGCATATAACTTACCATGGCATACGAGTCGTTCAGTTCGATGCCAAGATAACAGGTATTGGCTTCCATCTCTTCTCCCATCCTGCTTACAAAAGCTTAAATACTTTTTTCGTCACCTCATCATATCCTGCGTACTGTTTCATCGTCTGAAACATGGAAACTTCATCGGATAACGTCTCTGAAATCAGCATCTGGTTGATCAGATTGTACCTGCTTTCATCTTTCTGTGCATAGATATCGTTACAGGTCAGACGATTGCTTTCCGTCGAGACGACCTTATTTTTATATTCTTCGGTGATGTAATACTGGATCTCCTCCCCGAAAAATACCACAAATGTTTCCACAAAAATACCGGCATAGACATTCGGCATATCCACTTCGTGAAACTGCTCCCCATCCTCATCCCGGCTGTAGTGCAGCACGACATGTTTCTTTTGGTTTGTCCGGTGTTCCACATAAATTTTGTCATACAAATGATATTTCTGTACCAGCCGCCGGTCTAGTCTTTTATAAAATGAAAAATTCATATTTCTTCCGGTGAACTCTGCCAGCAGCACATCTGCGGCTTCATACTGTGCCTCCTGCAGAGAGGACATCCCGGAAAACGATTTGAGCAGGGCAAGTTTACAGGCATCATTTAGTTTCTTTCCGCTCTGATACCGTCTCCGTATTATGGCAAGGATTTGTCTTGGCAGCGCGGCTTCTTTTACAAAATAGTTCTGCGCAAATACCGTAATGACCGCAAGAACAATCAGTTCCTGCCCACCGCTTTCATAATAATGCGCAAATACCTCCAGTGCCTGCATAAGATCCATATCCGTATACAGCATCTGCTCAAGAATCCGTTCTTCCAGATCTCTTGTCCGAAGTTCAAAATCCTGTGCTGCTCTCCATAAACGAAGCATGGTCTCAACCGGTCCGGAATAAAAATCACTCAGATACTGCAGAATCCTGTCATTGTATTTTTTGTTTAAAAACGCACTTGTACACAAAAGCAGCAGTTCCTCGTCCTGCTCCCTCTCTTCCATCGCATCCAGCAGATAGGTGGCAACTGCAACCTTTGCCGATGATCCGATCTGATCCAGCCCATATTCCTGCATCTGTTCATACAACCGGTCATACATCCGCCAGTCCGCAAGGGATTCCATCATATACTGACGCACCGCCTGCGGCATCTGCTCATAATCTGCCTGTTCCAGATATTGTTCCACCAGGGGTTTTTGCTCTTTTTTCTGATAATAACGCACAATCTCCCTGGAAAAATACGACTGGTATTCCGTATCCAGATCCTGTGCAAACAGCACTCTCCGGAAAAATTTTTCCTCTTTGGCATCAAACATATGATGATCCGGCTTTTCCCCAAAATGGGAAACAATATACGGAAGTTCCTCCGGTGCCAGTGCCGTACATTTCTCCAGATACGATCCGGCATCCATCAGGGGATCCAGCCGGTACGGGACACTGTGGATATATCTTTGGCCTTTCCCATCTTCAAACAAAATGGCATATTCCCTGCAGAAAAGGGACACGTAGGCACATCCGTTTACAATCGGAACGATCTGCGGATCTTTCATCTGCTTCTGGTATACAATCGCGCGGACCATATGCGGCTGCATAATTACCAGCTTATGCGCAAACAGAATATTGGAAAGACATTTTGCAAGTTCTTCATTCACCAGCCCCAGTTCGAGCATGTCCTCATAAACCACCGCCAGATTATCGTCCACATGTTCCTGCTCGATCTGTTCCATGGCAAAACGGCTCATCACCCGGCGATACTGTTCATAAATTTCCGGTTCGCTTTCCTTTGACGCAATGATATTGTTGTAAAGAATTGCCATCTTCCGATAGGGAAGATTACTGTCATACTGAAAGTACATCCGGATAATTTTTGGAACCGATGCAATCTCCCGTTCATCCAGTGACATCAGATAAGCCTCGTATAATCCGGTAATCCGAAGTTCAAGCCCGATTCCCTTTTCATACCAGTGGTGAAATTTTGTATCAAACTGCTGGGTTCTTATCAGGTAACTGCAGATCTGTCCCACATATTCCGGTTTTTCCTCTGTCCCGTAAGCTGCCTGCATCAGTTCAAAATGAACCGGATGAAATCCCTGATTCATTTCCACCACTTCAAAAATCTGTGCTGCCAGTTCCTTCGTCAGAACCTGATGACGGATTGCCCAGCGCAGAATCCGCACTTCAAATCTTCCCAGTTTTGTGAGCAGATACGGGTCATGGCTGATCAGATCGTATGCCTCCAGATACAGGTACGGGGAAACACATCCACTCATCACCCAGTGCGCAATTGCACGCAGTTTGTGCGCACTGTTGTTGTAATATTCCTCTTCCAGAAACGAAAGAACCCAGAATAACAAAGCAGAATCCGGATTTTCATGAAAAATCATCTCAATCTCATGCGTCATGCGGTCCACATATGCCGGTTCCCGTTCCAGAAGTGTCATAATATAAAGATAATACCCCCACTCCGGTGTATGGTGATCGGGCCATTCCCGTTTAAATTCCTCAAGAATCCACTCCGCTTCCTGTTTCTGGTGATTGATCACCAGTGCCTGTGCTTTCATCAGCGGATACATCACCTGATCCGGAAGCATGGCATGCAGCTGGTTTAAACGTTCTACCGACTCATTTGCCCACACACCTGTCACAATTTTTTTCAGGCGGAATGCCTCATACAGTTCTACCAGCCCGGACTGACATTCCCTGATTTTGGCATGTTCTTTTTGTTCTTTGGACTTTTGTTTTTCCCCTTTGTGCGCATAAATCTCCAGAACCTTTGTCTCATATACCGAGGAAAAAGTAATTTTGGCATAATTGTTTCCGGCATGCATCCGGTCATAGTCCACGATGTATTTCAGGACAAACGTACTCCCCAGAAAATCCTCCGAAGTAATCTGCGTCTGTGCCGGCTGTACAAACGCGGCATCGGAGGTGATGGCAAGTTCCAAATATCCCCATTCGCTCTTTTTGATTTCGATCTTCTGCTGCTGGCTTTCGGTAAGCGCATCAAACCGGCAGTCTGTCTCAGAAATTGTAAAATGGATCTGTTCTTTTCTGCCGGCTGCCACCAAAAATTCTTCCAGATTCTGCGACGATGGTTTTGCCGCAAGAATCCCCTGATAGTACATCTTTTCTTTTGTCTCTTTTGCTTTTAGAATATTGGGAAAACTCTTGTGATAAAAGAGCTGATATGCTTCCTGCCAGTTTTCCTTTGCAAGTGCCGTAAAATCCGAAAGACTGCGAATCGCACCTGTGGCAGTCTGCGCATATAAACGGGATATGGATACACAAAAAGAAAGGCTGTGTACACTCTGATTGCAAAGAATCACAAACGCACCCTTTTCCTCCTGCCCCTCAACGAGACCCTTACTATGAAACTGATACCGAATCCGTATATTTTCGCCTTCAAACTGGGGAGTCAGGCACTCCATCCTTGGGTGGGTGGAGTAGACAATGCCCCTCACCGGAATATGGTTTTCACTGGTAATTTCAAATTCCCCGGTATATTCCTGTCCTTCTGTAACCGTAAGAAACAGTTCCTCGTCCGAAATAGAAAGCGAAGGCTGATCCGATTCGAATTTTCCTGCGGCTATCTGCCTGATTCTCTTCTGCACATCCACACCTGCTTTTCTACTAGTATGTCTTTTATTATATACGATTCCTTATATGCATGCAAGAACCAGCCCCACTTTTACGCCCTCGAAAAACGGGCATGGATCATGCGGCATCTCGCAGAAATCCACTCAACAATCAGACTCAGATACCGAAGAACCGGTTCCGTAATAATTGCAAAAATTACCATCAGCATTTCACACTGTTTGGAAATTTCCGTAATTCCGAAAAAACTTCTGCCAAACAGCATGCAAAGAATCCATCCTGCAATCACGCCGACCAGCATTACAATATGTCCGGTATTCATCGGTCTTGCAATGCGGTGCAGAATCATAAAACCAACGATTGCAACCAGAATGGTACATGATGTAGACAGACAATCCAGATCTACCTGAAATTCCCGGCAGAAAATCACCAGACCACTTACTACGATAAAATCCGTCAGTCCTGCCGGAAGTGCCCGCACAAGTACATTTGTCAGAAAATGTCCGCGGATCAGCTCCTTATTCGGCTCCAGTGCCAGAACAAACGACGGAATACCAATCGTAAACATACTGATCAGCGATACCTGTGATGGTTCCAGTGGATAATCCAGCATCAGAATCACAGAGAAAATGGCAAGCAGCATGGAGAAAATATTTTTTACAATATACAATGCGGCGGTCCGCTCAATATTGTTTACCACACGGCGTCCCTCTGCGACCACCGATGGCATTCTGGAAAAATCGGAATCTAAAAGTACCAGCTGTGCCACATTAGAAGCGGCTTCGCTGCCGGAGGCCATCGCCACGCTACAGTCTGCATCTTTAAGTGCCAGCACATCATTTACACCATCTCCGGTCATGGCAACCGTTTTTTTATGTTCTTTCAGTGCCTGTACCAGCATCCGCTTCTGGCTCGGGGTCACACGGCCGAATACCGTATACTCTTCCACCGCGCGATAATAATCTTCTTTTTCTTTCAGAGTCGATGCATCGACAAAACGCTCCGCACCCACAATCCCCGCCTCTGCCGCAATGACGGAAACCGTCAGCGGATTGTCACCGGAAATCACCTTGATATCAACATCATTTTCCGCAAAATAAGTAAAGGTTTCCTTTGCCCCTTTGCGGATCGGATTGGCAAGCATCACAAAACAAAGCGGAAGTACCGGCTCTGTCAGCGGTTTCCGGTCAAGCGTCCCTTCATATTGCGCAAATACAAGCACGCGGTAGCCTTTGCTGCTGTAGGTGGCAATCTGTTCCTGATACTGGGCAAACTGCCCCCGCAGAACAAATTCCGGTGCTCCGATCACATAAGATTTTCCATCGTTCATCACGGCTCCGGAATACTTCGTTTCCGAAGAAAACGAATACACTTCCCTTGCCCGCATACCACTTCCGTTGGAGAAATGCGCTTTGAGTGCTTCCATCGTCGCATTGTCTTTTTCCTGCGCTGCCACAAAATCTGCCAGCAGCTGGGAAATTTCCAGCTGATCTGCCCCATCCAGAACAGAAAAATCATAGACATGCATCCCCGGCTCGGTGATCGTGCCTGTTTTATCCACACAAAGAACATTGACTCTCGCCAGCGTCTCAATACATTTCATATCGTGGATCAATACCTTCTTCTGTGCCAGCCGCACGGAACTAACCGCAAGTGCCACACTTGTCAGCAGATACAGTCCCTCCGGAATCATTCCGATGATAGCCGCCACCATACCGGTGATACTGTCATGAAACGTTCCCTCATTGTAAATAAACGACTGCACGAACAGGGCAATCCCGATCGGGATGATAATAATTCCCATCACCATGATCAGATAATTCAGGGAGCGGATCATTTCTGACTGCTCTCCCTTTTTGCTTTTCGTCGCCTGCAGGGTCAGCTTTGAAATATAAGAATCTTTTCCGACCTTCTCAAGACGTGCACATGCCTTTCCGGATACCACAAAACTTCCGGAAAGCAGGGAATCCCCCTCCCGTTTTTCAATTTCATCCGACTCTCCGGTGATCAGGGATTCGTTCACCTGCAGCTCTCCGGATACCACTTTCGCATCCGCCGGAATCTGGCTTCCTGCCGAAAATTCCACAATATCATCCAGCACCAGCTGATCTGCCGGAATCTCCTGCCGCTTTCCGTCACGGATTACAACTGTATGCGGTGCATTCAGAATGGATAATTTATCCAGCACCTTTTTGGAATGTACCTCCTGGATAATACCAATACAGGTATTTGCCACAATAATCGGAAGAAACAGCATATCCGACCATGCACCCACAATAGCAAGCAAAACCGCAATCACAGCAAATACAAGATTAAAATATGTGCAGACATTTGAACGCACAATTTCCGAAACCGACAACGTGGAAGACTCTACTTTATAGTTGTTTTCTCCCTGTGCAAACCTTCTTTTTACCTGCTCTGCAGACAGCCCGGACTGTGGATCTGCTGCAATTCGTTCCATTCTGACTCTGTTTTCCTGTTCCATGATAATAATTCCATCCGCTTCCTATGTATTTTTCGCTAAATTTTCAGATGAAATTATTATAACCGATTCTTTTACAAAAGTTGTCCATTTTCCAAATATTTTTCAAATATTTAACAATTGTTTATAAATAATGCCGTAGCATGAGTTTCTGATCCCTGATCACCTATACCATTTTTACCACCCAGACGTTGCTTCGTACCATGCAGTATCCGATCACGACCTTGATCAGTTCCGTGGCCTGTACCAGAAAATAAACACTTACAATTCCAAGTCCCGTACCGTGTGCCAGCAAAAATGCAACCGGCACAACAACCACCCAGGTAAACACCGAATCAAATAAAAACGTAACCATCGTTTTCCCACCGGAACGAAGCGTAAAATAAGACGCATGACTAAACGAACAAAACGGCATGATCAGCGCAGAAACGGTGATAAACTTTGTAGCCAGATCCTTAATTTCCGCTGTCGTATTGTAAATATCAGGGAAAAATCCCCCCACGAGAAACATGATTGCTGCCATAATCACACAGCAGAAGACACTGAAAACAATCATCTTGTTGTCTGCGTCTTTTGCCTTTTCCAGTTCTCCGGCTCCCAAATACTGTCCCACAACAATACTGATACACGCTCCCAACTGTATATAGACAATGTTAAACAAATTGGTAATCGTCGTGGCAATATTCAGCCCTGCCACCACATCAAGTCCGCGCACAGAATAGCACTGGGTCACGGTGGTCATGCCCGCCGCCCATAAAACCTCATTGAACATCAGGGGAAGCCCTTTGATCAGTATCGTTTTCAGTTCGCTCATCGGGATTCCAAATCCGCGATAAGCCCCTTCCAGATACCGGTTCTTCTCCCGGTTTCTATGTGCCCAGAGGACAACAATAACCGCTTCCACATACCGGGCAATCACAGTGGCAAGTGCCGCCCCTGTCACCCCAAGTTCCGGAAATGGTCCCACACCAAAAATCATCAGATAATCCAGCACTGCATTGGTTCCCACCGCCACAAAACTTGCCAGCATCGGAACGAGCGTCTGTCCCGTTTCTTTTATATTGGTGGCATATGCCTGGTTCACTGCAAACGGAACCAGTCCCACCAGCATAATCACCAGATACTGCTTTCCATATTGAAGTGCCACATCGGTTGCTCCATTTCCCGCAGTATCCGTCAGATACAGGGAAATCAGATCCGATCCCTTCGTAAGCAGCAGCAACATGGTAAGTCCTGACACAAGCAGCGTCGCATAAAGCTTAAAACGAAACGAATGCATATGCCCCCTGTGATCCCCGTTGCCAAAATACTGTGCGCCAAAAATACTTGCCGCCGATACCGCTCCAAAAATTGCCAGATTGTACACAAAAATCAGCTGGTTTACGATTGCAACACCGGACATCTGTTCCGTTCCCAGCTGTCCCACCATAATGTTGTCCAAAAAGCTGACCAGATTCGTGATGGCATTCTGCAGGATCATTGGCACTGCCAGCAATAAATAATGGTGGTAAAACGCACGATCCCCCATATACTTCTTTTTAAATTTTTTCCAATAACTCATAAAAAACCTCTTTCATATTATTTTTCAATCCTCTTTTCGAAATCCCTGATTTAAAAATTCATTCCATTTCGCATTTGTATTCTCCCATTCATGCTTCTGCATAATCCGGTTCCGGTCACTTAGAATTGCCAGCATCTCGTCCACGATTTCCGCCATCGGAAGTTTCCTGTAATGTGACAAATAGCCAAGCATCCTCTGTGCCGTCCAGTCTGTGTTCAGATTCAGTGAAATCTGCTCACAAAACTCCTGTGGAAAGCCACGGTTCAGGAGGGTGTTATATAATTCCATTGATTTTTGTGTTCTGGGTTTCATGTCTTTTTGTATCCTCATCTAATCATGGATAATCCTACTTTCGCGTAAATTCATCAAATTGATCCATAATTTTCATAAAATTGCTCGTGCTCACGCGATAATGATGCTGTAACAATTTGTCAGCATTCACATCCATGATAAGCTTCTTCGCCTTAAATGTCGCCGCTTCTTTTTGTTTTTTACTTTTCTCTACCTGCTTTCCTATATATACCTGCTCAATATCCCTGCAAAACCAAACAAATCCATATCCATTTTCTTCACAATATTGTTTTGCATTTTTCAGAAAATTTTCATCCTCTGCATTCGTGTCAAAATTATCACAATCAAAACAATATATTACCCTGGATTGATTTTTCTTAGAAGCAGCCTTATATTGTGAAATCAGATTTTGAACATCTTTTTCCTTTTTCTCATAATTTCCCCGTCCGTCCATATATACAACACTTAATTTTACCTGTGTTCGATCAAACGCATAAAAATGCTCAATCGTGTCCTTGATATACATCCAGTCGGACTGACATTTTTTGTTCGTCTCAACAACAAAAATAAACTGCCTCCCCACTATTCATCCTCCTCACCTGTACCAAAAACTCCGATAAAATCAATCGCATCTACATTAAACGGAGAACCTTCTATCATACCGTTTCTGTATAATTTTGAAGGTGAATAGTTGCCATTTGTCTTCCATGGATAAATCTGATGATCCTCTGACAAAAAGTCTATTGACTTCTTGTGCTGTTTCAGAACATCCATCGGTCCAACATTATGTGTTGTAAAACAGAGCTGTCCTTCTCCATATTCCATCAAATATTCCAACAATGCACACAAATAAACATCATGAAGGTTCGAATCAAATTCATCAATAAAAACAATTCCACCACGAACCATTTCTCTTACATAGACAAATAATTTAATCAGTTTTTTGATTCCGGTACTTTCAAATTCTGCATGAATCTTGTAGGAATCATACACCATAACCAAATCACACATCCAAAAATCGCCGTTTTCTTTTTTATCAATCTCTATACCCATCAGATCCGATTTAAAAATATGGAGAAATTCATATAATTTATTGATTGTTTCTATAAATTTATCAAGCCTTGGTTTTGCAATCATATTTCGGTTACTGAATATTACATTTATGTTTTCATTCTGTAACTCAAAAATATTACCTATCAACGAATACAATTTTGCATTTTGCGAATCAACATCGTCACAAGAGAGAATGGTATTTTGTATCATATATGGTTTATGATCATCTGACTCATCTAAATACACATGCAGCTTATGTCCAAATGAAAACAGCACACTGATAGCATTCATTATTACCCGTGCAACTTTATCCTCTCTATAAAAGGAATAATTACCGTCCCCTGAGTATAACATATTTACATAAATCAATGCACATGCAGATCCCGTGGTCAACAAATTCATCGTCTTATTTCTAATTTCAACCACAAAACCATTTTCTTCCTCCAAACCATACATAAAAATGATTTCACCATCACAAATTTCATAAATGATTTCCAGAGAACTGTTCTTTGATGTCGCATTTTTTTCTTTTAAACATTCGTGTGATATTGTAAATTTACCTGCCTTATTTTTAGACAAGGTGATTCCATACTGAAAAAGAAGCAACTGTGCACCACTCTTTGCGATAAACTCTGCTTCTATCGAAAGTTCCCCAACTTTCTTATTGACAATAGCATCCAAATGTTTCTGTGCAACCGGATTATTCAAATATCCTGTATCAATGATAAGATTGCGCAAAATTTCCACAGAAGTCACGATCCCCGATTTTCCAGACCCATTCATTCCATAAATTCCCTTAATATTATATTCCTGCGTATCCGGTTCCTTATTGATTGTTTTCTTATAAAAAGACAATGAAACCGTTTTATCCAATGTCTTGATTCCATTAACAGAATAATTTGTTAAATAGATATCCTTCATCCTGGTATCCCTCCATCTTTGCTTCCAATATAACACAAAAGGACAGAAAAATAAATACAAAATGTATTTTTCCATCCTTCGTAATCGTAATTTATTTCATTATCTCTCAATTTTACATCAATTCAATTAAAAACATCTCGTACAGATCATCCTCTCCCTGCAACAGCGGCGAATTCTCGCCGCCTCCATTCGTGGAGCGACGCATTGCTGCGTAAGAATCCTCACCGGCAGAGACCAGATCCATAGCGGAAAAGGTGCATCCATGCTCCTGTGCAATACGGCAGAATGCGGAAACCGGATTTTTCATTCCCCGCGTGGCTAACAACGCCTGCGCAAGTTCCGGATTGGAGCGAGCCCTGACTTTTAAATTTTCCAATTCATCATATATGTTCATCGTGTTTTCCTTTCTCATCCATCTGTAACCTTGTTATGTCACACATCTTTCCTGCCTATTCTTTTAAACTCACAAAAAAATGCTCTCCTGCCGGTCAGATTACCTCTGCGCCAAATGGCATCAGAGATAATTTTGCAATTTTGAAAAACTGCTTTCCAAAAGGGATTCCGATGATGGTTATACAGCATATCAGACCTACCACTGCATTTCCAACCGCCATAGGAATTCCTGATACAATCAACCATATGATATTTGCAAGGAAACTGATCGTGCCTCCGCCATATACCACTTCTTTCCCAAATGGGAAAAATGCCAATCCTGCAAACTTAAAACACTGCAAGCCTATTGGAATTCCTATGATAGAAATGCACCACAGGCATCCTGCAGCTATCCATGACAGCCCACTTAACAATCCTCCACATATAAACCAAAGTATATTTCCTAATATGCTCATATCAATACTCCTTTTCTATCTCACCATCTATTCCATACATTTTTTTAAACAGGTCAAGATCCGCCTGACTCTTAATCAGCATAACCTCTTCGATCTTACCTGTATGGATGTCCTTAAAACCGGCAACCTGCTCACCGTTACAGATGCTTGCCTTAATTACCGGCTTCTTGTTTTCTTTATCATAAGTCTTTGTAACTGTCTTTTTCTTAAATAGTCCCACTCTGAGCACCTTCTTTTGATTTTGCCATCTGTATGAGTTTTTCAAACGACTGAGCAAAGCGTACATCATCTTCCTCTGTACGCTTTCTTGATCCCTTCATATGATTCTTATGCGAGCTGCGTCTTGCCTTCTTGTTAAGATGCCGCTCCATAAGCATCTGGTCAATATTTTCATTCGTGTACCATTTACCGGATTGGTGAATGGCATACGCTTCTTTTCCAAGTGCCATAGCAGCGACACCATAATCCTGAGATACTACGACATCCCCTTTATGACAAATGCTAATCAGCTTGTAATCTACAGCATCTGCTCCTGCACCAACTACGATCACTTCGCTATAGTCTGAATATAATACGTGATTCGTATCACACAGCAATGTGGCTGGAATACTATATTTCTCTGCTATTTCTTCTACAATACCTACTACAGGACACGCATCTGCATCTACAAATATCTGCATTTTCATAATTTCTTTTTCTGCCTTTCCAGTTCTTTTTGAATCCATGTCATAATTATATCTACAAGATAATCCTGCTGCACCTGACTCAGTTCCCTGCCCGGCTGCATTTTGTGCCACTTCCGGATACACTCTCTGCAGCATGTTGCAGTTGCATGTTGGGCAATAAATACCGGATGACCCCTCATAGGAGTCTGTTTGCCATCATTCGCTATAAATGCGGGAGCTTCTCTCTTTGCAATAAAGTCCTTTGCATGTTGTCTGATCGTATCAAGTCCCTTTTGGTTTATGTAATCTATGTCTTTCTGCTTCAAATGAAAGCTGCTTCGAAATTTGGAATTGTCCAGTCTCTCAAACAACTGCCTGTACCACTCGTCCTTTGTCATCAGAACTTCACTACTTCCGGATCATGCGTAAATGATGAAAATGTTGCTGTTGCATTCTTAAAATAAAACACCTCTGTGTTTCCATCGTCTGCTGAGTACATTTTCTGTAATGGTGGGTAAGCATCAAGCATCGACTGTCTGGCTTCTCTTCTGTCATCTTCCACAAATTCTCCTGCTACACGAAGCCACTCTCCATTTTTAAATGCACAGATTTCTACCTTTGGATTTGCATGAATCTGTTTTGATACCTCTTTCACCTTACCTGTCTGAATATAAAGTTTCCCCTCAAAAATGTGGGCTGTACCAAAAGGTCTGACTCTTGGCTGATCGCCTTCTACGGTTGCTAAATAATATGTTTCTGCTTCTTTTAAGAATTTTTCTACTCGTTCCATGATGTAAGCCTCCTGGTATTTATCTAATAATGTAATTTTTATTTCCAGTATAACCTATAAATAATTCCCAAATCAATGCCTTCCGGAATGGTTCTAATCCATTTATGCAGATAGTCTGCATAAATTACTTTTTATCTTAAATTAGCCACTGGAGAAATACGATCAAGAAGATAAACCTCCTCTCCTGTTTTCTCTGGATTATCTGTGCCCAGTTCTTTTGCAATCGAACGAAATTTTTGCAAATCCTTTCGCTCCGTTGCACCAGGCATCATATCTGGAACGCCTTTCAGTAATCCGAGCAAATTCAGTATCGTATTCAAATAAGATCCAAAATTTAAAAAACCGGTAGTTCCAAGCATAAAATCAACAATACTTGTCGATTTTGCAGTTCGTTCCGAAGCCTCTGCCAAAATATTATTATACTCCCGAATCTTTTGTCTTCGATCTGTTTCTTCCATCTTCTCCAGATTTTCCAAAATAGCCCGGAACTTCAAAGGTGTCTGGTACTTGTCTGCCATGTTTGCAGTACGCAAAATATCAATATTTTCTTTTGTGTCGAAGAATTCCAGCATATTTCTTTCTGTATAATTTGTATTCCAAATCGACTGCATCCGCTTCACTTGCTCTGGTGCATACCAATATACCTTCATCATTCCTTCCATCATAGAAGTCTCTGCCTCATCTGTATATATTTTATTATCATTTTCTGCACGAAACGGAAAATATGTTGCATCCAAAGCCATGGCTAAATGTGCCGATTCCGCCTTTGAAATAAATTCAAATTCAATTGCACTCTTCTGATCATGCTCTCTGAAAAAATTATATGCCAACCGATTAATGCCGAAATTACTGACTGCCATAGGACTCGAATTTTGCAAAATGCCAAAACTTTCTCCCACTACTCTATATGGCCATGCCAACAGTTCTGATATATGAAGTGCCACTTCATCCTGTTTCTGATTTCCATATTTTGCAAGTTGCGATGCCATCTCATAAGCCATCGGATAATTGGCAGCATACTGATTTTTCATCTCAACCAGCTGTGCAATCATCATCGCATTCATAGCTCTTCTTCCAATTACAGAATCCGGTGACTCTTTGTAAGCATCCAAAATAACCTGCCGATCATACCTCGTCTCATCATTTCCTAACAAAAGAACTACTTTCCCCATTGAAACAAGTTGAACCAGCTCTTTCTTTTTCATGCCCTGCATTTCCAAAAACTCATCCAAAAAATTTTCAATTGGCAAAGCAAGATACACCGTATCATATAATAATAAAAGGCTGCGTAGATTGATCACTGGAAAAACAGACGCATTCACAAAGCATTTCAGTTCTCCATCTCTGCAAAAAGATAAATCCTTTCTCTTTACAGAGCCATCATAAATTGCCTCTATATTGTCATACCAGAAATCTGTCTCAGCAACTGTAAACGGATAACTCTTGTTCGTATTTAACCACATAACACTGTCCTGCGGATTTAATTTTGTTTTATCTTCCAGAGGGTCCGTTGTACGAAGTACCTGAATCTGATCCGTTCCAAAGTCAACTTCTGTCAGTTCCTTTTGCAACCTTGCGATCTGTTTGTCACTCACATCACTTCCAACATAAATATCCATATGAAAATTTATGCCGCCTTCACTCGGAACAATTTTTCTAATGTCAAAATCATGGTATCTTCCATAAATATATTCTTCTATCTCAGCTCTGGTCCTCGCTGTTGCCCGAAAATCATCCACCGGATGTTCCATATCAATTGGAGAGAGTTCCTCTATATAATGTTCCGGCACCTGATCCGATAATGATATCTGCAAAGTAACATACCTTATGGAGCGCTCAAAATATGTCTTTATTTTTTCAAAATCGTCTGGTATATTGGAACATAAAATCACATACTTAAAGGGAGCTATTTTAAATATTCTGGTTTTGATACCTATGTATTTTAGGCGTAATGATAAGTCATTGCGCCTGACATTATTGTCATTTGTTAACATGAGATCACCACCTTAATCACATTAATTATCTTTTATGCTTTCTATTTCTTTTTCAACAGCATCGATTACTTCACTTGGAAATGACCACATTACAGATTGTCTTAATACTGATGACTTTTCTGTCTTTTCCCAATATTTGCGAATTTCAAAATTATTCTTTTTCCTAGAACCTACTATACAAAAGCTCATATCTATCATATAAGCTTTACATTGTTCTTTTGTTTTCTCAGATGTCAAATTATCTTTTATTAAATATAGATATCTAAGATTTTCTAAATTACGCAATATTGTTTCTTGTACCTTATCATTTGCAGCAGAAATAGGATAAAGGAACACATTAGTTTTATAGTTATTAGCGAAATCATTTTCTAAACATCTTCTAAGCATATCTATCGTTTCACTACTCAATGATGCATCATTTTCTACATTATTATCTTTATCATCACGGGTTTTTTTCACAACATTATAAATATTTTCTTTTTTAACACATTCTTGATTATTTTTCCTTGCTTCTATAATTACTTCTTTAAAAAGTACAATAAAATCTCTTGGAACACCTCCAGAAGCCAATATCATATAAGTAAACACCTCTTCATTATTATGTCTAGGAAATAAATCCAAAATATCTTGTTTTGATAAATAGTTTTCTGTATTTATACTTTCTGAAATTGCACTAAGCATCTTTGATAAATGGTCACATAAAAAATCTATATTTGACATATCTGTATCTATCGTTAACGGTGAAAAATCATCTTTATAAGACATATCAACCCCTTGATCATTCAATATTAATCTTCCAGGAATTGCAAACAATTTAAATCTAAATCCTCTATTTGTACAATCCTTACTTACATCATGTAAAAACTGTATTATAAATGGTTGATTATCATTCTTTATCTGATAAAAGTCGTCTAGCATTAATACAATTTGTTTTTTGGTGATCGAATAAAAACATTTAAATAATGTTACAATATTATCTTTTTGTTCTTCCAAAATATCAGACCTGTTTTTTATGATTTCATCTTCTTTATTTATTGTTTTACTATCAACCACACTTATGTTATTCTGAATAACATTAGACAATTGTATACTTAATTCAAAATCATTTTCAATTTTTCCCATTTTTTAAGTAATGAAAAATCTATACTATCTTTATTCAAAATTTTCCCATCAAATTTTCGACTAGATCTTTGCTCTCTTTCTTTCTTTTCTTCAAAATTAGTAACTACCCTATATTTTAAACTCTTTTCCATTTTATATATATTGCTAAGATTGTCCTGCATTTTATAAGCTAAATATATAAAAGTTTTCAATTCATTATATTCTTTTAATATTTCCTTATTCTGTCTTTTAAATATCTTTTTCAAAATACCCTTAATACCCGTATACTCTGATCTATATGATCTACAAACTTCAGGGGCAACTTCGGCGTTTATATATTTGTTCATTTCCGAAATTATTTTTATTAGCAATTTAATGATAATTAAATCTCCGTCCGTTTTTTCATTGATTGCATATCTCTTACAATAATCAATTTAGAATCATCTTTCTTCGAATTTTCTTGTGCTACCTTAATAAGCAAAGATGTCTTTCCACATCCTCTACGTCCAAATATCAGAGTATTATTATCATTGCTCACATCTCTTAAATAATTATTAGTATCTATATACGGGATATTCTTTTTTTCAAAATCATCGTCTTCTATGTCCGAAGCCTCACGTCTGCGTATATTATCACATTCTGTAATCAATGCTGTTACTAAATCACTATTAATTAAATTTTTCATACCCTTAAATTCCTCCCTTGTATAGTAATCGAACCATAACACATACAACTTGTTGAATACTGCTCTATAGAGCGACATAGTTTCAATATTTCTGTGGCAATTTATCTGACTTGAGAATCAAATATTCACAGAAATTGGTATCATGACCATCCATGTGTTTAAAAATCTCTGTGAGAAGCTATTCAAAATAATCGTATTGTTTTAGGTTGTTAACTTTTTCAGTTTTTATAATGATAGCACTTACTTCTGCATCCACAATGATATCGATCATAATCAAGTTTTTCTTGTCAATGCAGAATGTAAAATATCATCCCTCTATCTTTTTTTTTAATTCATCAATTTTTTTATTTCTCTCGATATTTTCCTTTTCCAAAAACGCCAACAATAGTATCTGATATGTTTCGTCGTACCACTTTTCCAATTCTTCTGACGAAAGATTTGCAACATATCCACTTGCCATCTTTCCATCTTTATTATTATGGCGAATATTCATTTTGTTAAGTAAATACCCTATATTTTTTTCCAAATTTGAGTTTATCTTTTTTAGTTCAGGTCTAATTGGTTCAAACTTATCTGCCAATGCCAATAAAATATTTCTTTTCTCTTCAATGTTTCCTTCCAGTAAAAAATGATTGTATTCTATGACTTTGCATGAGATTAAAGGCTCCATAATTTCCGCGACAGCCGTTGCTGCTGCATTTTTTTCTACTAGCAATACCTTTTCTTCATCTTCAAAAACCTTTGCCTCATATCCTAAATCTTCTATCAAGCCTAGTACATTTTCTTGTAAATATTCATATTCATCATCATAATCCGATTGTTTTTCTATAAACCTCTCATTGCACAACCAAATAAGATTACTTACATATTCTAAATATAATAATATTTTATTTCCTTTTAATCCATTCTTTATAAAAAAATCTGTTATCTGTAATTTATTTCTAATTTCCTCACAACTAGTATATCTCCCCCTTGCCTTCCATGATTTTATACAATATTCGTCAATTATATCCTCTAATGTTCCATCATCTACAGACATTTCTGATAATAAATCATCGATCTTTTTTATCTGGTAATCAACGTCATTTTTTTCATTCATAATATCAAATATATTTTTTCTTCCCATAAATTATTTTCCTCACTATTGGCTGTTATACAATGTCTACTTCTCTATATTTAGATACATTCTTTTTATTTAACTCTTTCATAATACTTCTCCAAATCCTCTTCCATCTGCACCTTCACTTTTTCAAAATCTTGCTTACTCATTTTAATAAAAAGCGCATGATTCATAGAAATCACATTCAAATCCTTTGAATAATACAGGAACCGTTTACGCTCAAATTTTTCAAAAGGATTTGTCAGCATATTGCTTTTAATATATTTCCGATCTTTCAATCGTTCTGCATTATATGGACAACTTGACCGATCTACCGGAAGTCCCTTATCAATCCTGTCTTGGTAAAAAGCAATATAATCTGTGAGCACATTATCAATTTTTGCATCTCCAATTTCATTCATATTTTTTAGGAATGAAAGAAGAAACGGCATCTTGTAAGAAAGACTGTAATCACGTTCTTCCAGAAAATCAAAGAAGTCCGTTTTGATCGTTTCCTCTGTATGTTCTGGAATATTATTTTCCTCACGAATATGTTTCACATGTTCTGGTGCAAAAAGATAAATTTTTCTACTTCCAAAAGCAATCATTTCATCCGGAGAAATTTTTCCTTTGGTAACCCAGCTGGTAATAGTTCCCGTACTTAAATAAAATTCTCTCGCCAGCTGTTCCTGATTTAAATAATCACCATATTTTTCTTCGAAAGTTTCAATGTCCACCTGCACAATACGTTCTACTGTTTCATGCAGACCATCTACTTCTATCATATCTCCCACGGAATAATCCCTTTTTAAAATACTTCCAAATGCAGTGTAAAATGGATTAGAAAAAATTGAATGCATGGAACACGGTTTTGCCATGGCACCATACTCATCTACTACATCAATAACAAACACATTTGTTTTTGTATTTGTTCGTCGAAGTCCTCTGCCAATCTGCTGCATATAAAGAACCTTAGAAAGTGTTGGACGCGCCATTACCAGAATTCCAAGTTCCGGATAATCCCATCCCTCCGAAATCATTTCACAAGCACACAAAAAACGTATTTTTTTCTCTCGAAACTGCTGCATAACTTCATCCGGATTTTTTGTTTTTCTGGTATATGCCTTTGCCGAAAGACCATTCGCATTTAATACACGCTCCATCTCCCGTGCATGATTTGTATTTACACAAAACACGACTCCCTGCAACTGCCCAGCTTTTCCTTCCGAAAAATAGTTGTATAACACATCTGCAATCAATTCATTTCTGGACTTTATACGAATACTCTTTTCCAAATCAGCATTAATATAATCTTTGCCATTGAATCGAATATGACTCAAATCCAGATTGGTTTCAATACGACATACATTTGCCTCTGCAACAATTTTCTTTTTCATCGCATCAACCAAAGATAAGCCTGTCTTATAATTACCAAATATTGTCTCCAACTTCTTTTTGTCTGGTCGCTGATCTGTTGCTGTAAGACCAATCAAAAAATCAGGCGTAAAATACTGAATAACTCGTTTTAAAACTGGGGAAACTGCGTGATGAGCTTCTGCTCGTGTCAAGTAAGAAACAAAAAAAAATTAATTTTTTTATGAAAGGGGAACCTTTAGCAAGATTCCCCATGTTACTTCTTTATAATTTTGTTTTCTCGCTATTACTACTCATTATACCATCATCCAGCCTGAAAGTCATCAAAGTTCCATCTGATTTCAATATGCTCATTATCGTATACCAACACATAATCAATGAGATACCTGATTACTTCTTCATCAAACTCATCCAACTTACTAAGCTTTGTTAGCTGTTCCTGCTTTGCATCAAGAAAGAGATCCTTTTGCATATCAAGTGTTTCCTGCTTCTGTGTTATCAGACTTTCTATCTCTGCGATTTTCTGCTTAACTTCGGCAGTTTTTTTTGCCATCTGATCACGAGTGATATTTGCCTTTGTATAATCATCGTATATCTCAAACTTGAGCTTTGCATAGTGTGCCTTTGATTTTTTAAGTGATTCGATTTCCCTCTCAAGATTATCTGGACAATTACCGCCATCAGTTTTTAACTCAAATTCCTGCAACTGAGCCAATGCCATATTTCTAGCAATGTCCAGAAGTGCCGACTTAAGTTCTTCACCTCTAATACGTGACACATGACCGTTGTGGCATCTGTATGAGGATTTATTTCCGTATTTGTAAAGCCCCTTTCCACATACTCCACAACGAATATATGATTTACGCCACTTTCCATTTGGTTTTCTCTTCGTCACTTCTCGTCTTGCAATCATCTTGTGAGCAAGCTTGAAGTCTTCCACAGAAACTAATGGTTCATGACAGTTTTCAACAATTATCCAGTCCTCTTTATCTCTCTGCACAACCTGATGACCGGTATCAATATTATCAGCCGTCTTGTTGTTGATTACAGAACCAATATAGACTTCATTATACAGAATCTCCATTACTGTACTGGCACTCCACATGTGCTCACCAATGTCCCTTTCGTAACACCTCTTAACTCCAATCTTTTGATAATACTCAAATATACTATCATATCCGTTATCATTCAGATAATTGGCAATCTCGGTGTATTTCATTCCTTTAATTGCTAGTTCAAATATCAACTGAACAACAGGTGCAGTGACAGGATCAGGTGCCAGCACATGCTTATCATCTTCACTTTTCTTATACCCAAAAGGAGCAAATGAAGCAATGTATTTTCCCTGCTTAGCTAATACCGCTTTAGCTGCTCTTACCTTTTTTGATGCATCCTTGCAATATAACGCATTCACAAGGTTTTTCAGAGCCACACTCATTCCACCAGTCGAACCAAAGCTGTTTGCAGAATCATAATTATCGTTCACACTGATATATCTTACTTGAAGAACCGGAAATATACATTCCATATAGTTTCCAACTTCAAGATAATCTCGTCCGAGTCTGCTGTAGTCCTTCGTCACAATAATCTGAATCTTACCAGCCTTTACCAGGTCCATCATTTTTACAAAATTAGGTCTGTTAAAATCTGCTCCAGAATAACCATCATCTGCAAATTCAAGTATATTACAGCCTTTTAATTCAGGCAGCTTCTGAATATGATCGAGCATCAATTTTCTCTGATGGGAAATACTGTTACTTTCCTCATGAGCAGCTAAGTTGTCATCTTCATCTGATAATCTCATATATAGAGCTATCGTCTTATCCATTGCTGCTCACCTCTCTTTCTTCTGCCACTTCAAGAAGCTCCTTCAGGAAATCATCATACAAGAGCTTAACTTCTATATTGCCATCATTAAAAACAATTTCTGATACAAAAGCATCCACAAGCTCCTTTGTAAGTTTTCTTTTAGTCATATATTTATTGACAGTTTCTTCCCATCCTTCATCAATATGAAATTCTTTTTCATACAGACTTCTTCGATGAAGTAATTCTGTAATCTGCGCTTCAATCTCATTCACTCTGCATTCATATTCTTTCTGATACTGGCACAGTTCTTCCGCAGTGATTAACTGTTCCCTATAATCTTCATACAAACCACTTTTGTTAGCAGTAATTCTTCTTACGTCATTTTGAAGTTTTGCTATCTGCTTTGTATAGATATCATATTGAAGAACATTCTCTTTTCTGCTGTTCATCTTCTGAACAAACTTTGTTTTCTCAACACATAAACTCATATGCTGACGAATAACAGAAAAAACACTATCCATAACCTCAGAATAATCATAAGAGTACTTATTATCACATAACCTGGCTAATTTTCTACGGTTCTTACACTTGTAATAGAACTTATCTGAATAAGTGTGGTGCCTTCCAATCAAAACACTGCCTCCACAACAGGCACATTTAGTTTTATATACCAGAATATTATCCGGCTTCTTTGGAACATCAGCTTTAGGTTTTGATGCTTCTAAATGCTTCTTTTTGATATGCTCCATTCTCTCCCTTGTTTTGTAGAAAGTGTCCTTATCAATTATTGGTTCATGAGCATTTTCTATTCGCTGCCATGTTGATGCATCTGTTTTAACATTCTTTCTCCCAGTATCAAGAGCCTTCCTTTGCTTTCCATGAACAATATTTCCAATGTAATATTCACCTTGGAGTATTTCTTTCACATGCGTAGGATGCCATTCTCTTGCTTTCTCTGCAAGTTCACTCTTTCCTGCCTTATAGAATCTGTATTTCGGAGGTGAAAGAATTCCTTCGTTTTGCAAAGTCTTTGCAATACCAGCATATCCCTTCCCATCCAAAAACATATTAAAAATTCTAACTACATTGTCAGATACTTCTTCATCAATCAAAAGCTTTCTTGAGCCATCTGTAGCCCTGTAATATCCATATGGTGGCGTTCCTTCACTGAAGCCGCCCTGTGCCCAAATACTATGCTTTCCGGTCTCTACTTTCTTTGAAAGGTCTTTGGAATAATATTCGTTCACAATATTCTTAAGCGGTACAGATAAATCAGTTCCCGGTCTTGCAGTATCAAAATCATCTGTGATAGCAATATATCTTACATCCAAAAAAGGAAATACTCTCTCAATATAATTTCCTGCTTCCACATAATTTCTTCCAAGTCTGCTAAGATCACGGGTAATAACAGTATTGATTTTGCCGGCTCGAATATCCTGAATCATTCGGTCAAATTCTGGTCTTTCAAAAGTTGTTCCAGTAACAGATATATCTGCATATACCTGGACTTCTACCATGTCATCCTGCTCTTTCACAAACTCTCTAATATATGCAATCTGTGTGTCAACTGTATCTCTTTCCTTGTTTGCCTCCGACTCAAAGGATAGTCTGGCATAAATACCAACCTGATATGGTTTAGCCTGCTTATCTAAACTTAATACTGCTTTTGTGGTCAGATTGTCAGTTGGCTCTGCAACTGCAATCGGCGTATTTTTTCTACTCTTTCTTGCCATACTACACAGCCTCCTTTAATCTGATATTCAGTTTTCCCATACTATCCACTTCAACAAAATGTCCCTGACTTTCGATTACATCAAGACATTCCTTGTAGCAATCATCAAAATCAAATATTACTTCGATGTGGTTTTTATCAAATACCTTTATTTCACGGATTAATGATACAACCACCTCTCTTGTAAGCTTCTCGATATTCTGATGCTCTGTAAAGTAATCAAGCCATACAAAACCTTTACTCTTACGATTTAAAACATCATCCATTTCTAATTCAATCTGATGAATAGAAATTTCAGCATTTTTCTTTCGTTGCTCATATGCTGCATGAAGTTCCTTGTAATCTTCCTTTGAAATAATACCATCCTTCATATCCTCATAAAGCATTCCTCTAAGCTCTGCACACCTATCAACCTCTGCCTGCTTCTTTTCTCGTCTTTCTTCAAGTTTTTTCATATCCAACTGTTGAAATGGTACATTACCGATAAAAGAAAGAATTCTTTTAAGGTCAACGATATTATCAATATGCGTCTGCAAAAGCTCCAACACCACCTCTTCCAACTTATCTGTCGAAATTCTATGTGATTCGCATGTCTTATTTTCTTTATGAGTTGCACACAGATAATAGGCATAGGTTTTTCCACCGACTTTTGAGGTTTTTCTTACCATAGGCACGCCACAATCCCCGCAAGTCACAACACCTGACAAAGGATAAACCTCTTCTCTGTCAGGCGATGTCCTTGTATCCATAGCAAGTAATCTCTGTACCACTTCAAAATCTCTGTCAGTGATAATCGGCTCATGGTTCTTTTCAATCCTTACCCAATCACACTCTTCCTTTATAATGGTCTTTTTAACCTTGTGATTTGGTGTGGTCTGCTTCCCTTGTACGAGATTTCCTATATAAATCTCATTTGTCAGGATTCTTCTTACCATAACCGATGTCCATTCTGACTTTTCCTTTGTCTTAAAGCATGTCTGATAGTTACTTCCTGTACTTGCCTTATACTCTGCTGGCGGCAATATTCCCAAAGAATTGAGTTCAGATGCAATAGCATCCTGACTTTTACCATGCAGCTTCATTTTGAAAATGTCTTTTACAACATTCGCTGCATACACATCAATTTCTAATTTGTGTTTGTCTTTTTCGTTCTTTTTGTATCCGTATGCAACAAATGCGGTGATTACATCCCCCTGCTTTCTCTTAATCTCAAGATGAGAACGGATTTTAATAGAAATATCTCTACAGTAAGCATCGTTAATGAGGTTCTTAAATGGAATAATAATTTCATCTGACTGTGATTTTGCTTCACCGGAATCAATGCCATCGTTAATCGCTATAAATCTTACTCCCATCGCTGGAAATAATCGCTCTATATACATACCTGAATCGATATACTCTCTACCAAATCGGCTCAGATCCTTTGTAACAACGCAGTCGATTTTGCCTTTCTTGATGTCTTCAAGCATCATTTGAAATGCCGGGCGCTCAAAATTAGAACCGCTGAAACCATCATCGACATACTCCTGCTCAATCACTATATCATTTTTACTCTTAAGGAATTCCCTAATCAGTGATTTCTGATTTGCGATACTGTTACTCTCAGCTTTTTCATGCGAAGCAACAGCGCCATCTTCTTTCGATAAACGAACATAGATGGCTGCATGATAGATCTTTTTGATCTGACTTATTTGACTCATATGCACATCCTCCTATTGTTGTTTAAGTTAGAAGATAACTTTTCAATAAGGTGATATGCACTAATTTAGATTTTTTATACCGAGTCCATCATAGCACATATCCCTTAAAGATTCCACCACTTCTTTTCTTTTTTAGACATTTAATAACAGATTCTCAAATGCCTGTTCCATGGAAAGTCCGTTATTTGCAAAGCTGACCTTAATAATCATGCTGCCTCTTCGTAACAGATAAGGATTTCCGACCTGCTTCAAAAATTGTGCCTGCCTCTTTTCCTGCGAAAGATTCTTATCAATTTTGATGTTTCTGATATCTGTTAACTGTTCAATATCCACATTAATAAAATCTGTATCAAGCAATGCTCTGTATTCCTCTACCGTCATAAAGTCCCTCCAATCTTCAAAATAATAAATGCCACCCATACAGGTGGCTATGTAAAGCCGGGGCAGATGCTCCGGCACTATTCTTTATTCGTTATACTTTCCTACCATTCCAAGCTGTATCTGCATCCCCAGTGTAATCTTAAGCATCTGAAATGTGCTTACCTTTCCGACCTGACGCATCAAATCTCCATATCTTACACAGCATAACTGTTCACACAATGCTATGCTGTGCCTGTCCAGCCCTTCTGCCTGAAAACCATTGATAAATACATGAGTCGGCATATAGCGTTTCTTTTTTATCTTACTGGTCAGAGGAACAGCATGAAGTACCATGCTGTGTTCATTCGCCCGGTTATTGCTGACAATCACTACAGGACGTATGCTGTGCTGCAGATGATCCTCGTCATCTTCCGGCGGTCCGAAATCAACCATCCAGATATCGCCTCTCTTAATTTCCATCAGATTCACTTCCTTCCTGTTCTCTGATATATTCCCTTGCTTCGTCCTCTGTAGGACAAGAGACCACACGACTGCCTTTCTCATCGATCACTGTGGTCTCTGATGGATAAATGATACAGCCTAGCACCCGGCGCCACCGTCCCAGACAAGCGTAGCAGGTTCAAAGCCTCTGTTCTCTTCATTGATACTGACATTGTGCTCGGATGCCAGCTTCATAATGCTTTTTACCGTTTCTCTATCCGTTGAAATATCACAGATGCTTCTAACAAGAATACAGATGATTCCTTCTCTTTCTATATAGTAAGTGAGCTTATCTATGGCTCTGTCATCCTTGAAAACAGTATCAACAACCTTCATGTCATTCTGCTTTGCGTAGGCTTCCATTCTGTCGGCAACATGGTTTTCCATGCTGCCCACAAATACAAGGCACTGATTTGTTCCTGTCTGTTCCATAACTGCCTCCTTAATCCTGCTGTGAAATTATTCCGGAACGGAAAATTCTGTCTAACTCTCTGATGATTTCGGAATCATCCACGTTACATTCTTCACAACCACAATTTTCCTCACAGTCAAGTGCATCATAATACTCATCCATATCTTCTTTTGCTGTCTTGACGGTAATTCCAAAATGGGCAAGCAGTTCGATGGTCTCCATTACCTCTTTATCCGCTGTGCCAACCATCGCACTGGAAAGTGTTACAACTGCATCAATATCCTCAACCTCTGCCATACCGATAAACGAATATTTCATCGGCATACTCATACCCGCCTGGGAATTTTCACCAAGAAGGGCAACAATCTCATACTCATGCTTCTCACAGTATCTCTCAAGCACTTCCACAATCATGTTGTTCACTGTTTCATTTGTTGTTCCACTGATATAAATTACTGCTTTATTCATCGTAATAATCTCCTTCACTAAATAAATATTGTTTAGAACTGTTGGGAAACCTTTTTGATATCTTCCTATGTTTGATTTGATATTCGCGCGATATTATCTCCTCACATAAAGGGACTTAACTCTCATTCACTGTCTGTTGGTCCGGTAAAATGTGGCACAGGTTGACAATGCTAAATCCCTTTGTGTGAGAAGACAATGTGGAAAGCAAAACCTTCCAATATCTTCTCAAGTCTCTCTGACTCATCCCCCGTCGGGGTAAAGCGATTCTATGCCAGCTGCAATCATCATGTAGTATCCATGCCCATCAAGGACTTGCATCGGTAGCCACTCCTCGGAAATGCTTTTCGCTGAAATCCGAATGCGTTATTAAACTCATTATCTCCGGGTGCTAATCCGGTAGGCTCTGCCCTCTGCTCTTAACCTTCACAGGCACACATAATATCTGTTTCTCATAATCAGCATAAAAGTGAGGTCAGTCATCGCACGAAACGGGGCATCGCCACCCGACAAATGTCAGGCGAGAAATAATTAACGGAATCGCCGTGTCCTATTCAGTTTTCAAAGATCATTCAGGTTTTGCCATTCTGCTTCATCAGTGTTTATTCGCTCTTTCCTTCGGAAAGTTGTATCTCCTGATTTCGCTTTGGTCATCAACCATGGTTAAATTGTATAAAAAAAAGACGCATCCAAAAACGGAGCGTCCTTCCGAAAACCAGATATTTTTTCGTAAGATTTTACGATTTTTATACGGCTACTGGTTTCATTCGTAGTATTTTCAGCATTTCCATAAGCTGCTGTTTCTCTAAATCGGTGCACTGTTCCAGCTCTTTTGTAAATGCATCTGTAATGCTTATCGTGTTATCCTCTACCAGAGGCTTGTCTGTTTCAAAATAGAAATAATCAGCAGAAACATTGAACTCCTGACAAAGTCTCTTTATCAAATCATGTGGAATGGCAGTCTTGCCTTTTTCATAATTATAGATGGTATCTTTGCTCATGCCCATTCGCTCTGCAAATTTTTCCTGACTCAATTTCACTTTTTTTCGTAACTTCTTCAACTGCTCGCCCATGACTTCTGCGTCAAAGACTTCATTCTGAGTTCCCATGTTCTGCTTCACCTCCTTCGTACTTATTTTTTCTGCGGAGGCAAACAAAAAAAAGACCTCCACAACAAAACAGAAAATTCTCTTCAAGTCTAAATTTCTACTTTTCCAATCGTTTCTTTAATTTTGTTATGTAAGTCTTTAAATTTTTTCCTAATTAAATCAAATATGTATTAATCTATTTTATCTTTTTTGCCTAATCACTTTTTCTCTCTAATCATCTTTTCTAAATCAATCTCGGCATAATATCACTAAATTACAATACACTTAAAATATTCATTCTTATCAATCAATTTCATTACATTTCTCTAAGTTTAATATTCATTCATTTGATTTTAGACATTTCAATATTCAGTTGTAGTTTTGTATTTTACCATTATTTACCTGTTCTTGTCAACGGTTTTCGACAACCTCTCGACAAATTTCTTACAATCGGTAATATCGGTATCTTTGACTTACATAACACTAAAAGCAAAAAAGACGCAAAGAAAATCAGGTAAGAATCTTACCCAACTTTCCCTGCGTCTCTGGTGCTTGACAATACTTCACTACACCCTGTGTAGCTTTTTATGAAATATGCCGCCCTTATCAGGTGAGCCATAATTCAGTTTTATAATTTAAATACACCTTTCTTACTGTGGCTTATCAAATAGCCCTCTGTGTATTTCTTCAATACTAAAGTCCTCTTACATCTGTCGCATTTCATGCAAACAGCCTGTACAACTACTAAATTATCATCATTCTGGATTAAATAATCCCAAAAATGTCTGCCGCATTTCTTGCAGCGAAATTCAATTACTCCATTTTTATCCATCTCAGTCTGCTCCTTTACAATACAAAATCAACTACTATCCATTTTGTACTTGAAAAGGAAAGGGAAATCACCTTTGCAAGTCTTCCTGCTGGGAGTTCCGTCACATACAATGTATGCCCCTGCATATGCTGATCTCGAAGCCAACTGATTACATACCATCGTACATAATCAGGCTCCGGCTCTTCCCTCTACAAACCACATATTGTTATCCTCATAGAACAAATGACTTTCTTTTCCATCTATAATACAGGTATATCTCATTCCTGCTCCACCAGCTTTTAGACTGGCAGCCCGCCTGATATCTGTAATGCGCTGAATCTCATAAATGTGTCCATCCTGCCATTTAACACTGACCGGCTTCAGCTGTCCCTCTTTACTAAACACAGCTGTCACATCTACATATACCTTATTCGTATTCACGCTTCTGCCACTCCTTTCTCCACAACTGTTATTGTTCTTTCCGTTAAACTCTTTTCCTGCATTATTTCTACCTCCAATGCAAATTGCGAATACATCAGTGTATTACACCAAATGTACCGTTCCTAAAAGTAACCATGAGGGTGCACTGTATGCTCTTCCTTTGCATTTACTGCTGAAAGAATCGTATCACCCAGCATCAGTCCTCGTTGTATACTGTAGAAACCAAATCGTCTTCGTATATCATCAACCTCTGCATCCATCTTCATCATTTTGTCTCTCAACTCTGCATTATGGAATAAATCCAGCTGCTCCCAATAGTTGTCATTCACAAGGTCTGCTCCACGAATACCAACACTTCTGATAGGCTTCTGCCAGTGATAGCTTTGCATAAAAAGCCTGAATCCGGCATCAGCAATCTCTTTTGTAATATTCGTAGCATTTGAAACCTTTGTCTGTTTTGTGTATGAATACAGCTCATTATCACGAATACTTATTTCTACAGTCCTGCAACGAAAACCATTCTCTCTAAGTCTCGCTGCAACGCTCTCTGCAAGAACATACAATACAATTTTTACATCATCGTCATTCTCTAAGTCTCTTGGAGTGGTTGTACTGTTTCCAATTGACTTAACCGGAGCTATTGTATTCTCTTTTCTAACCGGTGAAGTATCATAGCCATTTGCAAATGCCCACAAAATACTTCCCATTTTACCAAGATAACTGTTCAACCACTTTTCATCAGCCCTTGCTATATCACCTATCGTACGAATGCCCATTTTCCGCAATTTACTATCTGTACTTCTTCCCACATATAATAAATCAGAAGCCGGAAGATTCCATGCTTTTGTCTGAAACTCGTCCTTATACATGGTTGTGATGGCATCTGGTTTCTTATAATCAGAACCGAGCTTTGCAAATATCTTATTAAATGACACACCAACACTTACTGTTATGCCAAGTTCTGATTTCATTCGATTACTTATTTCATGCGCAATCTTGTAACCATCACCTTTAATAGAAGCACTTGCTGTAACATCAAGCCAGCTTTCATCAATTCCATAAGGCTCCTGTAAATCTGTATACTCACCGTATATCTCGTGAGCCATCTTTGAAAAACGAAGATACAAGTCCATTCTCGGAGGAACAAATGTAATATCGGGACACACCTGTCTTGCCTGCCACAGAGCCATTCCTGTCTTTACTCCATGTTTCTTTGCTACATAATCAGCAGTTAATACTATCCCGTGTCTTGCTTCCGGATCGCCACCTACTGCTAGAGGCTTTCCACGAAGCTCCGGATGATGCAACAGCTCAATACTCGCATAACAGGAGTTAATATCACTATGTAAAATCACTCTGTCTCCCACAACATTCACCTCCAGTCTGTATGTGTTGTATTGCTTCTTGCAGGTACAAGTATAACTCTCTCGCAAGAAGATTGTCAACGGACACATATGTCCTTTCATCTCTTTATTAGAGATTCTATACTTGAAATATTCTATCATCTGATATATACTGTAAGAGAAAACCATACATAATATAATCATAGGAATGAGGCGAGAATATGAGAAATATAGGTGATATCATTTCTTCTAACAGAAAAAAACTGAAGTTATCCCAGCCAATGTTAGCTGAACTGCTACAGCAGGAAGGAATTAACCTTACAGCAAAAGCAATCTCCAAATGGGAGACTAATGCTACTGAACCCAGTGTGGCAACCTTCCTTGCAGTATGCAAAATATTAAATATCACAAATATATATGAAGAATATTTTGGAGCAAATCCGGCAGATCCACTCTCTTCCCTTAATGACGAAGGAAAAGAAAAAGCTTTAGATTACATTGGATTGTTGCATGACAGTGGCAAATATGAGAAAGAGACTGCAAGGATTATTCCATTTTGCAGATATATTGATGTATATGATAATGCAGTATCTGCTGGAACCGGTAACTTTCTAGTAGATGGACCGAAAGAAACAATCGGGCTTACAAAGGATATTATCCCGGATACTGCAAACTACGGTGTAAAAATCAGTGGCGACAGTATGGAACCGGAATTTGAAGATGGTCAGATTGCATGGGTTCTGAAACAAGATATTCTTGAAAACGGAGAAATTGGTATCTTCTATCTTAACGGAGAGGCTTATATTAAGAAATTGCAGGATGATAAGAATGGCGTATTTCTTGTTTCTCTCAACAAGAAATACCCTCCTATTCCTGTAGGTGAGAATGACCGCTTTGATATTCTTGGAAAAGTGGTTGGAAAGAATCATCCAGATGAGATTAAAGAATACTTACAATAAACAAGTCCTTCTTTACGGACAGCTTGTAAAGTATCCTTGTTACCATAAAGAGTATCAGAAAGTAGGTGTTTGCTATGGCGGTCATTAATAACCTTAAAGAAATTCGTGAATCACGAGGTCTTCTGCAAGAGGATATAGCCTCTGCCACCGGATTCTGCACAAAAACTATTGGCAGAGTGGAACGTGGTGAACGAGCGCCATCCGCTGAATTTATGCTTCGGATTGCAGCATATTTCAATCTGCTTGTTGAAGATGTATTTAAGTTGGAAGAGCACTAGTCGGTGCTCTTCCTTTTTCCAGTGCACTAATATATGAGCCTTTTTAATTAATTCTATACATCATCAATTCGATAAATTGTATCGGAAACAATCGGCGTCAGCACTAAAAAAAGTAGATTTTCATACACCCTTTTCTTAAAGCTGCACACCGATTTTTCCGTATTGAACTTAGTCGCGCCAACGTAGCCAGTACCCTATAGCATTTCAATTCTGCAACTTTCCCCTTGATTATACTAAAAAATGGTTCGCATAACTACACTTTTTCGTTTTTCTCTTCTTTTTGCAACACAAACAGACCTCCTTGCAGAGATCTCATAAAACATATGATTTTTATCTTCAACATAAACTATATCTGACACGTAAACGTCAAATCACTCGCCTTAACTAAAGTTTGACTTTGTGCCATACTATAAAAAATCTAAAAACTTTTTGTAGTTTTTATAGATAATATGAAGTGACCTCACATTTGTAGTTTCGTGGATTTACCTGTAAACTGTTAATTGTGAGATTAATAGTAACAGGGATTACCGCATACAAAAGGAGGCCACTTATATGAAAAGAATAATACGAATCGGAATGGATGTCCATAGTACAAACTACACTTTATGTGCAATGGAGCCAATACTTGGCGGAGAGGATCGCATATTTGCAAACATTCAGGTCACACCAGATTACAAAAACATAATTCTTTTTATTGAGGATTTGAAATTGAAACTTGGTTTGGATGAGGAATATGATATCCTGTGTGGATATGAGGCTGGTTGTCTTGGATATTCATTATACAACCAGTTAACTGGTGCAGGTATAAAATGTGAAATTCTTGCTCCAACTACTATGCTAACACTGCAAGGGGTTCGTATTAAGACAGACGCTAGAGATGCACTTATGATTGCACAGTGTTTAGCATATGGTGGTTATCATGCTGTTTATGTGCCAACAGAAGAAGATGATTTACATGTGCATGATTTTATTATAGAGGTAATTGCACCCTAAGAGCGGAAATAGTTGCTCTGAATTTCCGAAAAAGGTGCACTATTTAAACGGAATATTCAACAATTGCGAAAGAGCCCGCCAAACCGTAATAATCAGAAGGTATGACGATACTGTTCCTTAGAAAATCCTTTGGACGTTCACCGAGTGTGAATTCATCCTAATAATCACCATCAGTTCCAACATAAACCTCAACAGTATGAAGCTCAACATTCCAAGATTTAGGCTCATGACGAAGTATTTTGAATAATCGAGTCTTTATGATAATTTCACATCATTTCTCTCATTACTACTTTTTGTCATGTATCGTTTCTTCTTGCCATAATAAAAACCTCCAAACTGTGTAATTATGTCTTACATCAGTTTAGAGTTTTTTTACACAAACTTTAGGACTCTCCCCTGAATTTTTTTAACCTCTTTGTCAATAAACCCACTATGAAGCACTTACTATCTTCTTTCATATATCATCAAACAACAACTTTCTAATTTTCCCTCATGCAATTCATGTTCTTCTACGATCTTGCTTTTTTTGAAACCACATTTTTCGTAGCAATGAATAGCACGTATGTTTCTGCATTGTGGATCAACCATTACATACTGTGCTTCCTTATCACTAACTAAATATCCAATAACTTTCTTCATTACTTCGGTTCCAATTCCTTTATTCCAATAATTCGGTTCACCTATAAATAGGTCCACACCATAACATACATCTTTACAATCACTATCTAGATATAGATTAATATCCTCCTCGTCCAAATTATAATACTGTAAATATCCAATTTTCTTTTCCTCATATTCTATTATACATCTTATCTTTTGAGGGTTATATGAATAAAATTTTTTTTGTACCTTATCCATATCAAATACTTGATCTCTGCCTTCATAATATTCTAAAACAACTGGATTAGATAACCATTTTTCTAAATCTTTTGCGTCATCTTTTTCTAATTCTCTGATATTTATCATTTTAATCTTGTATGATAATTAGGAAGTTAATTATCACACGTTTCCTTTCTTTTAATATCGTGGTTCAATACAATTCAGAAACTATGGACTTTTGATTTTTTCTGTAGCTTGACTACTCGGCTGGAGTGTATTGTCGCTACCTTTATCTGAATTGTTTATCAGCTGGATGTTGCCAGAGTGTTTTTCACTCAGAGTACTTATTTCTATCAAGTCTACAATGATAATCGATGGTGGATATCATGGTATCAGACTTTATGAAAGGGAGGTACAACCTCATGAAAATTTTTGTAGGCATTGATATTGCCAAACTCAACCATTTCGCCGCTGCGATTTCTTCCGACGGTGAAATAATTCTTGAGCCGTTCAAATTCACAAACGACGCTGATGGCTTCCAACTGCTGCTCTCTAAGCTCGAATCATTCGATAAAAACAGCATCATCATCGGTCTTGAGTCGACGGCACACTGCGGTGACAACCTTGTTCGATACCTTGTTACTGAGCTTTACCAAGTGTGTGTGTTGAACCCCATCAAAACCTGTCAGATGCGAAAGAATAACGTTCGCAAAACTAAGACAGATAAGGTCGACACATATGTGATTGCTAAAACTCTTATGATGCAGGACAACCTCAGATTCGTCAGTTTCTTTAATCTGGATATGATGGATCTTAAGACCTTGGGACGCTTTCGGCAGAAAACCATAAAGCAAAGAACCCGCTTAAAAATCCAACTGACAACCTATGTTGATCAGGTGTTTCCGGAAATTTCAATACTTCTTTAAATCCGGTCTGCATCAGCACGCTGTCTATGCCTTGTTAAAAGAAGCACCTTCTCCAAAAGAGATTGCTTCCATGCATATGACTCATCTGGCGAATCTGCTCAAAGTGAACTCGCACGGACACTTTACCAAAGAGCAGGCCAAAGAATTAAGAGTTCTGGCACAGAAGTCTGTCGGTGCAAACGACAGCGCTATATCTATTCAGATAACTCAAACCATTCAACAAATCGAGTTACTGGATAGCCAATTAGAAAAGATTGAAGCTGAGATGACGGACATCATGAAATACAACGATTCTGTCATCATGACCATTCCTGGTATCGGATACATCAATGGTGGAATGATTCTTGGTGAAATAGGTGATATTCATCGTTTCTCCAATCCTAATAAGCTGCTTGCTTTTGCTGGTTTGGAACCGTCTGTTTATCAGTCTGGTAACTTTCAGGCTAAAACAACTCGTATGTCCAAACGTGGCTCCCGCGTTCTAAGATACGCTCTTGTCAATGCAGCTTGGAACGTTGTTAGAAACAACGCGACCTTCAAGGCTTATTACGATGCCAAGAGGGCTGAAGGCCGGTCTCACTACAATGCACTTGGGCATTGCACCGGCAAGCTTGTCAGAGTCATCTAGAAGATGCTCACTGACGAAGTAGAATTTATCCTCGAATAAGAGGTCTGTATACCAATATCGATAGCTTTTGAAAAAGCACCCTAAGAGAGTTCTATTAAAGTTACTCTTTTTTACCATAGATATGAAAAAGAATTTTTTTGCTAATTTTTGGTTGACTTTTCATAGCTGGATCTCCATTCCGCAGACGCTTTGCGTCGAAGGAATCGTGAGCCAAATGTCAGATTTGGCTCTGCGATAAAGGCTACTTTATGACACCTGCAGCACAAATAGCCGTGCGAAAAATATGCTATCAAGCATATTTTTCACACTATATCCTTTTTCCATCTCTTATAGTTCTCCCTGTCTAAAAAAAATCATATAATCCGCCACTTTGAAAGTAATCAAACTCTTTTTTGGTAATTCTATTTCCACCATAACCCTCATAAAAATATTCTACATCCTCACTATTTTGAAATACACCATCTTTTGGTCTTATAGCAAGCGCCACATCATATCTTGGATCACCTATAGTTCCACCTCCCCAGTCAATTACTCCTGATACTTCTCCTCCATAAAACATAACATTGTCAATAGTATAATCACCATGTATAAAAACTTCCTTAATCATTGATGGTTTATTATTTTTCAAATAATTCAATTTCCCCACTGTTCCTTCAATTCTATAATTGTCTAGATTGTATTGGGCTTCTCTTAACTTTCTTTCAATCCAAGCATCATCATTATTATTTATTTCTATTTTTTGAGAATGAATTTGCCACAACATTTTTCCATAATTAACCAACATCTTATGCCTTTGTGAACTAGTACTTTCTCTAATAGCATTTCTTAGTGTTTCGCCTTTAATGAATTCCATAAGAAGCCATGAATATTCATTATCTTCATACTTCTCATAAATACAAGGGGAACTTATTTTCTGAACATTTATACTACTCAACACTTTATATTCATTATCTAGCATATTTCTAAACCATGTACCAGTTGCTCTTTTTATAACATACTTACCTCGATTTGCATTAATAACAACAACATCCGACGTATAACCTTGAGTTGGATATGTTAAATAATAATCAGCACCAATAAAATCTCTTAATTTTTCTGGTATTTCTTTCTCATTTATGATTACAATCACCCACTTTCATCATAGCAAAATTATAATTCATATCATTTAAAAGCTTCATAAAGATATTGGTGTCCAATTACTTTTATTATTTATCTTATTAACAAATTTTTCATATCTTCTTTGCCCAATAGAAATATGCTCTCCTCCTCCAATCACTACCCAATCCAATTGACATTCTTCAATCATTTCAAAAATAATTTCAGCATCTTTAATATCAGTATTTTCACAATTTAGTAACACTCCTCTTACTCCGATTTGATTATACATTAATAATTTTTGTTTATCCAGTAAATCATGGAAAAAATTAATTATCTTAAATGAATGATTTTTTATTAAATCTTCTTCACTTATTATATAATTAATTATGCTTGCTTTTTTATTACCTTTTTCTTCTATCTGAGATACAAATCCATAAAAATTATAGTCATCATTAAATTTATCTAACTGATAAATATTTTGCTTGATTAATGCCTTCTTCTCATAATTTCTCATATACATGCAATTTGCATCAGTAATGAATAAATTTGCATATCCTTTTTTATCTAAATCTAAATCATGAAGTTCCTTACATAAAAGATATTGCAAATAAAATTCAACGCTATCATCAGATGTATGCAATAAATTTTTAAGTTCCTTGTTATCTAACCCGTAATATTCTCTAATTTTATGTTTTGTATTTCTTGTCACATAATAGCAATATTGTCCACAAGCTAACATTACATACATTTTATCTGATGAAAGATAATTTAAATATTCTTCTTCTTCTACAAACGAACTATAATAAGCACCTTTCAATTCACTATAAGTAAATTTCTTATAGAACTCTCTAATTATCTGGACACCTTCATCTAAGAAAATTTTTTTTATTTGAGTAATAATTTCATTCGTTGCAAACCCTGGTTTTATCATTATTAAACTATATTCCACGCTATATTCTCCTCTTGCTTTTTTAATCTCACCATATAGAATTAACTTCATATTCTCTCCAAACTCAGAAATTATATGATTTTGTAATTAACTTATCAATCTCTTAAATCAGTTATCATTTTTTTTAATTTCTCGCTCTCATCCTTCGCCGCCTCTAATGCTTCTTTACGTCTTTCAACATTAAATAAACGATGATAAAAATCTAATTTCCATTTAATTCTCTCATGTGAATTATCTTTAACGTTATACTCATCAACAAAATCATAATCTTTTAACTCAAACATAGAAAAAACTGAATTAGGTATAGTTCCAGGATATATATGCTCTGTATACCATAATGTATGATACACTTCAATTTCTTTATCATAAAGTTTTGCTTTTGAAATAAGCTTTGCCCAATCTATTGACGTCTGCTTGATAAATACATGAATATCCAAATATTTATAAAGTGTCAAATCTTCTCCCTCTAAAATTTTTAAAAGCATAGTTGCTTCTCTATAATGATGTATACAAAGAAAAATCAGAAAACTATCCACATCCAAGGTACGAATACCGTATTCTGAATTTTCAATTCTCATTGTGTGCTTTAACATATCTTTCACATCTTCTATTCGCGCTCCATTTTCCAATTTAAAATTAATATCTATTTCATGAAATGGAAAACACTCATCTCCAATCCATTTCACATAAGGATACACCTCATAAGTATTCATTTTTGCAAAAAGAATTTCCTTTTGGGTTGCTGGAATAACTTTATTGTTCTCAACTCTTCCTTGTATATAACCATGCCTTTTTAATATCTCATCTACTTTTTTTAAATCTTTTTCATCAACTAACAAATCAGTATCATTAGACAATCTTTCTCCAAACTCATAATACATAGTATTAAGTACTGCTCCTTTTAAAAAAGCATAATTAATTCCCGCTTCCTCAAAATATTTATCTAATTTAAGAATTTCACTACAATGTAAATTTGTTCTCTTTTTTATGTTTTCATATGCTGCTTCCAAAGGAAACATAATTCTTCTTGTAACACCACCCATCTTTACCAAATTCTTGTATGCGATTCCATTCACTCTATTGTATATTAGACTACCTACAAAATAACTCCAATCCATTTCACAACTATTTAAAATTTCTCTTAAATAATTCATTTGCTCCTCATTCAAATCTTTTCTAGTAATCAATAATATTGCCTGTTCTGTAATTGTAAATTTACTCATTTTTGTAATTATTTCTTCTTTCATATGTAACGTATATAATGTATATTACACTATTTCTCCTTCCTACTATAATAATTAATAGGCGTTTGCGAAACGCCAAAAGCCGCATAAATACGGCACCTTTTTGTTGCCAAAATAAAATATCTCCTCAAGGTTTATGGTAAAATAGAGTTGACTAGAAACTAAATAACCATCCACCTAAAGGAGATATACTCATATGATAACACATAAGCAGCTCACTTTGGCAGAAGTTTTTGAAGATTGCCAAAATAAATTTGACAACGATAAATATCAGTTCCTTTCTCTTCTTGATGAAGCCATTATCCTTGATGAAATTGTTCCTGTTTCTTTTGTTTCTCATTTTCATGCCCGCACCGGAAGACCTCACAAGCACCAGCTTTATCCAATGCTCAAAGCTCTTCTGATTCAGCGCATTTTCTCAATCCCGACAGACACTCTCCTGATCGTTTTTTTGAAATACTCTCAGGAATTGCGTGATTTCTGCGGCTTTGATGTTGTACCAGATAGTTCAAAATTTACCCGATTCAAACAGGATTTCTTATCGGACTTACAATCTATGTTCGATCATCTTGTAGACCTGACCGAACCGATATGCCAAAAACTGAATCCAGCTCTTGCCGACATGACAATCTTTGATACCTCCGGCATTGAAGCATGGGTTGCAGAAAATAATCCGAAGTATGCCAACCGCATTATTAAACAGCTGAAGGCTTTTAAGCAATCCCATAACCTTGATGATTCCTATGATCCTTACAAAGCAGCTTATTGTTCCATGCCAACTCATGCTGCATCCAACCAAGCAATACAGCAGATGTACATCAATGGTCACTTCTGTTATGCCTATAAATTCGGTATCATCACAAATGGACTTGGCATTGTCCGCGACATATCTTTCTACAACAGGGATTTTCTAAATGCACATCCCGACATTGTTGTAGAAAAGAAATCGGATTCTCCAGATGAGGATAAATCTCTTGCCGACTCAAAAGCGTTGCTCCCTGTTTTAATTGACTTTTTCCAAAAGCATCCGTTTATAGAGCCAAAGACTTTTCTTGGAGATGCCTCCTTTGATACCATTGAAATCTATAAATCTCTTTTCGGAGATATCGGATTCCGTAAGGCTTTTATTCCTCTCCGGGTAAAACTATCCATGGAAAGAACGGACTACATAGTTAATGAAAATGGTATCCCCTGCTGTCCACATGATCCAACGCTTCCTATGAAACGGGAAGGAAGCAAATCTCATTTAAAAAGCAAAATACCTACCATGAAGTTTGTATTTCCCAAAATGAAATGGGAATACAATCCTGCCGACAAGTCAAAACGTCGGGTATGCCACTATGATGATCCATGCACCACTTCTTCCTGTGGACGAATGATTTATATTTATCCAGAGAAAAATCTCCGTGCCTATCCTGGTGTAGAACGAGGTTCGCAGGAATGGGAATACACCTACAAGATCCGTGTAAATGTTGAAAAATCAATCAACCATTTCAAAGATAGTTTCTGCATTGCGAATCGTAAAACCCAGAATGAAAAAACTCTTCATGCTGATTTACTTCTTGCAGGAATCACACAGCTTGTTACTGTACTTGTTGCTGATAAAATCCACCAGCATCAATACATACGAAGTTTAAAACCTTTGATTGCCTGACATTTGATATTCATAGCATCTTTTCTTCGCAGTCCACCTGTGAAGTCTTTTTGTCATATCTAAATTTGATATCACCAACTTTTCATCCTAAGTATCCTGCATTGCAGGCTTCTTGCCGCATTTTTAATTAGGATTGCGAACTTGTTTCGCAATTACCTAATAATAATTAAAATTTTAAGATTTATAAAACACCACAAACACATAAATATGAAGCTAATTCTATATGGTGAGATATAAAAAAGAGCGTAGAATCTAATAAGAGCCTTCTTACCTGTGACACTTTTAATACTCATAAGCATTTCTCAAAAGCATATATTCCACTAAATACAAGGTACGTTCTTGAAAATCAGACTTATGCCATCAACCAAGAAGATATTCCGTGTTTTCCTAATGCTTCTCATTTTCCAAAGAAATACGAAGATAACATTCTAATTATTAACACCCAGAACTTTCATATTTCCTAATTCCTTTTTTCCATACAAAAATAGCTATTAGGAATAAGAAAAATGAAGTAAAAATTACCCATCCTATATAATGCAAATTTTTTCCTGTTAGCAAATAACTTGCCGGATAATAGCTTGTCAACGAAAATGGTATTATATATGTTAGCAGGAACTTAATAGGTTTACCATATATGGAAACTGGATACTTCGAAAAATCATTTAACATATAAAAAACATAAATTATATTTCCACTTTTCTGTACCCAAAATGCAAGTGCTGCAGTAATAATTTTAATTGAAGCATAAATCAGAACAGTAAAAGGAATAATTAGAACAAAAATAAATACTTTAATAATGGAAAATTCATAATTTAAGTGTTTCATTGTAAATACCAATAACGCAATTCCTGTAAATATTTCTCCAAAAGCATCAACCTGAAATTTTTCTGAAATAACATAAAATAAAGAGTTGATAGGCCTAATCATATATTTGTCAAATTCACCTTTCCTAACTATGTTATGCCCTAAATTCCACAAATTATCGCTTAATAAATGATCAATTCCTTTAGGTAATAAAGAAAATCCATATATGAAAATAACTTGATTATATTCCCAACCTTTCAGATTTGGAATATTTGAGAAAATAATCGCCAAAAAAACAAAATTAAAAATTTGAGTAAGACCAAATCCTATGATTCCAACAATAAAATCTCCTTTATATTCTGTTATTCTCTTTAATTCTTGCTTGACCAATATAAAATATATTTTTAAATACCTATGCATATATTTTATCCTCCTTGAACAACCAAGTGCTTAAATGCAATTTTCCACATTATCTTAGACAATCCCCAAAATAGAAAAATCCAAAATATTTGAATTCCTAGCTTAATAAATACTTCTCTTTTCGAATATCTTCCCATATAAATCAAAACAGGTACATAATTTAAAGAAGCAAAAGGTAAAACATTAAGCACTTTCTCAACTGAATAAGGTAAAAAATCAAACGGAATAATACTTCCAGACATAAAACTTATTATACAGTTTTTTAGCATGTTTGATCCCCACAAATTTTTAAAAAAGAATGCAGTGAATCCATATGTAATATTTAAAAATACGTTAATAAAATACGATAGCACTACACTGATTACAAAAAACAACAACCTTTCTATTGATAACTGAATCAAACCCGACATTCTATATCTATAAATTTCAACTCCGACAATAATTGTAACAAAAAGAAGTGCTAAATTGATTACTTTTTCTCCAATTTCTTTATATATAAACGTTGTATTATAACTAATTGGTTTTAACAACCTTATAGCAATTGAACCATCCTTTATTTCTTGTCCTATTTCATCTGTAACATCGCTTCCTATCATAGTCTTTGTAATAAATGTAACAAATATATACACTATCATTTCTTCTAATGAAAATCCCAAAAATGATTTGGATTTATTACTGTCAAAAATAGCCTTCCATAAGTAAAATGAAACAAAACAATTTAGAATATTTCCCACAATAATAAACAGCCAATTAGTCTTATAAGCAATACTTTGATGTACACCTACCTTAAAAAAAGGAATGTATTTATTTACTAACTTCATTTTATACCTCTCTGCTATACGCTTTTTTTACAATTTCATCAATACCAATATCTGATAACATTATATCATTTACATTGACACTCTGAAGAAGATTAATTATAAAGGAGGATATTGAATTCTTAGATGCATCAAACAAAATTGACACCTGCCTGTCTTCTCTGGTTATCTTTGCCTCTATTCCACTTGTTTCAATACTTTGAATTAATTTACTAAAATCTGATACATCAGTCAATTTAAAAGTTATTATTTTTCCTTCGCCATACATACTTCGTAGTTTTTCTATGCTTCCCTGAAAAGCAAGTTTTCCTTTGTCAATCATTATTATCTTATCCGCTAATGATTCAATATCTAACATATCATGAGTAGTTAAAACAATTGTCGTATTTTGCTCTGAATTTATTTTTTTTATAGCTTGTCGTATTTTGTCTTTAACTATAACATCCAGTCCAATTGTAGGTTCATCTAAAAACAGAACCTTGGGATTATGTAAAAGAGCTGCTGCAATATCAGCTCTCATTCTTTGCCCCAATGATAATGTTCTTACTGGTTGATTTATAAATTCTGATATATCTAGTATTTCATTTAAAAATTCAATATTTTTATGATAAGTGCTCGTATTTACTTCATAAATTTCTTTTAGCACCTTAAATGTATCATTAAGCGGAAGATCCCACCATAGCTGAGTTCTCTGACCAAACACAACTCCAATATCCTTAACATATTCCTCTCTTTGTGTGTATGGGACAAAATTATTTATTTCACATATTCCAGATGAAGGATTCAGTATACCCGTCATCATTTTTATAGTAGTTGACTTTCCTGCCCCATTTGGTCCTATAAATCCTAAAATTTCTCCTTTATCTACGTGAAAACTAATATTATTAACAGCATACACTTCTTCAATCTTTGGATTAAAAAAAGATGATATGCTTCCCTTCAATCCATTCTTCTTAATTTCTTTCTTAAAAGTCTTACTTAAACATTCTACTCTAATCATTTGCTATCCTTCCTGAAACAAAATATTATTTGCAATTCCTTCAAATTTTCCTAACGCCCCCCATGTTTTGCATGTAATTCCAATTTGAAAAACATTACCATATAATTTTACTTTTTTGTTAAATACTATTGATATATTGGAAGATTCAATATAACGTAATCTCAATTCTTTTCCATTACAATAAATTTCAATTTTAAACTTATTTTCATTAACATAAGACTCTGTAATTCCACTATCAACACCTGTATGTTCAAAGCATACATAATTCATGGAATTATTTCCGAACAAATACGAGTTTCCACTATCATCTTTTATATAAACTCCAAAGCAAAAATTTATACAACTATCATATTCAATTATCTCAAACTCTGTACTAAGTTTAAATTGACACAAATCTTGTTGTTTTAAAACAAAGCGAGGAGCTAAATCATCAAACCAATTATTGTATGTCTTGCCTTGATTAAAACAGAAAAGTATGTTACCATTATCCAATTTGTTAATTATCTGATCTGAATTATTTACAAAAAGAAATCTACATTCTTCACTATCATGAGATATATTCTCTTCTGTTATGTATTTTAATGCATGGACTAATTGGTTTTCAAAATATAATGGTTTTTCTAAAATCTTTTTAATTTCTTGCCTCTTATTTTTTTTCAAACAATATACAATTTGGCTATCAGCCTCTAGCCATGACTTATAAATATTACTGCAAAGATTTGATAATTTTTCCATATCCTCTTCCTGGATAGTACACATGTTTATTAAATGAATCAATTCCTTCAAAAATACTTTTTTATAATTATTAATTTCAAATAATTTTCTAGTTTCAGCCGTAGATATATTTTCCTTTTTACACAAATTTTCTATAAACTCAATTTCAACATATGCCTTCTCTGTTCTATAATTAATAAATTCGTTAACTCCATTTTTGAAAATCTCATACCAATTTTTTTTACAATCCACTAAATTACTTTCTATATAATATATTCCATCTGCATATATATTTTCACAAAATGATTCATACAATTTTTCCATTTCCTTTTTTTGTACGACAAATTCATATAAATTTTTACCTCCAACATTCTGAACAGAATCAAACACCTGATATAATTCATTATCCTTATCATAACCATATATTAGAAAAGAATGTGTCCAATCTACTTTATTATAAAATTTCGAATAGTAAAGTTCTTTTAAATTTACTGGTATTATAATTGGGTTGTTCTTTTTTATCTGCTCATTTATAAATATATGAATATCTTTACAATTATTTTGTTTCTCAATATCAATCCCCATTTCTTGTTTCAGCACAAGTGTAGCCCTTTGCATTGTTGTCATATTCTCATAATGTAAATCTTTATATTTTTGCAAATTATAACATCTATTCATCTTAACAAAAAACAAATATAGATTACGATAAACTGGATTGAAACTATGCAATAACAAAGCAACTGGTTTCTCTAAACAATTAACCTCGTCTACTTCATATTCATCATCAATCCTATGTAAATCATTTAAACTATACATAATTTCCCCCCTATTATTCCTCACTTAATAATTCTATTAATCCACCATGTTTACTATACATAAAAACAACTTCTCTATTATCGATAGCACACGCCTTCTCTCTATTTTTCACAACAATAAATTTTCTCTCCTTTAATTGTTCGACTTTTGCAGTAATATCACTTACTTCATAGCATATATGATATGGACACGCATAATTCATTTTAGTCAAAAATTCAATTTTACATGTTCCCTCTTTTTTTTCTATCAACTCTATTCTGCTATGACCATTACTAATAAATATTACATTGATGCCTCTTTCATTATCATAAATTATTTCACTTTCCGCATGAAATCCAAGATGTTTGAAACATTCCAATGCATTTTTTATTTTAGGCACAAAATATCCAATATGATGTATTCTCATTTTCTTTTCCTCTTCATTGTTACTATTCATTTCCACATTTCACAATAATTACATTTTTAACTATCATATATTCCTTCCTATAATATCAAGCCCTAAATCATTGATTTTTCAGGCTTTTCTTTAAATATTTACCTCATAAAACAGAGCCAGAAGTGTATGATAGTCATTGTATCTCGTACTGAATAGTTAAAAGAAGGTGCAGTTTATAAAGCATCCTCTTGGTTTGCTCTATAAAGGCTATAAATCCTCTGCTAACTATGATGGTGAACCTTCCGTGCCTAATGGTATCCTGTACCAACTTCCTTCGTCCCACCTACTCATACACCGAGTGCCCGCTAAGCTTTCTAACAGGGGCATGCCCTACGTAGAGAACTACTGCAAGCTACAGCTCTTGTTTATATCTTGATTTTACTGACCTGCCCATTCCACAGGGTACGGATATTCCGTGGACGCTTACCCTGCCTAGCTTTGGTCCTATGTCAAGATTTAGTACAAGTTAAAATGAGAAATTTCTTCCCATTTTAACCTGCCAGAAGCTCAACATCTGTGTGTGCTTTTTCATATACTTGTTTGATTTCATCTGGTGACATATAGTCACAATGACTGTGAATTCGTTTCGTATTGTAGAAAGCTTCCAGATATTCGAAAATCAACAGGTATGCCTGTTTATAATCACGGATTTTAAAGCGGTTCAGCCATTCACGTTTAATAATAGAATGAAAAGATTCTATGCATGCATTGTCCCAGGGAAACGCTTTCTTCGAATAACTACGCTGCATATTTTTCGTCGCATTTTTGTATTCTTTTGCAACGTACTGACTGCCACAAACGCTGTGGATGATTAATGGCTGTTCAATTTTTCGACGGGCTTTGGCTTTGTTTATCGTATCAATCACACAGGATACCTCAAGTGTTTTTGAAAGTGTCCAGGCAATGTTTTTTTTGGAAAACAAGTCCATAATACTGGTTAAATAGACAAAACCGTCTATTGTCCAGATATCGGAACACCAGACAGCATTCGGACGGTCAGGGTTAAACTGTTCATCAAGGATATTTTGTAATTCAGTGCTGAAATCAGAATCTTTTGTGGTGATCGTCCACGGTCTGCTCCACTGGGCACGTATTCCCATTTGGTGCATATAAGTTCCAACGGTTCTTTCCGAAATGACCTCACCTGTTTTACGCAGTTCTACAGTGAACTTTGGAGCACCGTAGTTCTGCTTGGAATCATCATAAATATCCTGTATTTTTTTCTTGACAGTTTCGCGATGTTTTTCTGTACCAGATGGCACGTGGCGGAGCCATGCAAGATATCCTGAACGTGAGACACCTAAAAATTTCAACATTCCGGAGACGGGAACCCGACGCCCATCCTTTTTGGCAGCTTCCGTCTTTTCAGAAACTTTGAGATAAATGGTTCCTGTCATTTTCCCAGAATGTTGATTGCTTTTTTTAATACATCAAGTGCATCCTGGGCATCACGCAGTTCGCGCCTGAGTCGGGCAATTTCCTTCTGCTCATCAGAAGCGTAGTTTCCGGAACCACGTACAGGGATATCGCCGGATTCCCGGAAATCCTTCAGCCATTTTGTTAATGTGCTGTATCCAATTCCAAGATTTTCTGCACATCCACGCACACCGAGCTCTTTGTAATCCTCGTAATAATGGACTGCATCAAGTTTAAACTATTTGTCATGTTGTTTTGTCATAGTAAGATTCTCCTTCAGCATGTTTCTATTGTATCATGTTTATCTATATTTGGAATTTCTCATTTTGACTTGTACTATTTATATTCTAGCAACACTTTGCTAGTCTTTGCTTTATGATGATGCAGTAGCTGTAGTACTCCATTGTTATCGGGTTTCTTTCCAGAACCCTGCCCGATTTCGGAATCATCCGGAACCCAGCAAGGCTCTGGAATTACTAATGCTGTCGACTGTCTTACGCTACAATCACTTCCTTCTTTTCCGGATTCCTGATGTCCATTAACATCTTCTTTGGATCATAGATCGTGCCATTCTTCAGAATTATGTAGATGATTCACAGAAGCTTGCAGGCTATCACAATCAATGACTGCATCTTTTTCAGCAGATTGTCGCTCCGTGTCGTATAGTACGTATGGAGTTCTTTGAATTCCTCCGCATGGGCCACTACTGACTTTGCCGCCTGGAAAAACCAATATCTGAATCGTTTGCGTCCTCTGTGACTGATTTTGGTTTCTCCTTTATGCTTTCCTGAGCTGCATGCTTCAAGACCTAATCCGCTTAATTTTTGTATTTCCTTAACATCATCAAATCTCGAAATATCTCCCAGCTCTGCATGGATTCCGGAAAGTGTATTTTCTCCGATTCCTGCTATCTCCAGAATGTTACCGGCATGCGGTATTTTCTGACATTTCTGGTTGTTCTGATTCTCTATAACAGAAATTTCAGCATCCATTTTCAGGATTTTCAGGACAAACCACTTTACAGCTGTTTTTTCGGCAGCGGCTCCATCCTTAATCCCAACACTCACTTTTGCATACTGTAAGATTTCTCTGGCTCTGCTATAGCCGCGTCCTCTGAGCTTAGCATCATGCCAGATTTTTCTTATTCCATCTTCACCATGTGCTATCAGATTATCCGGAAATGGTGCCTGTTTCAGCAGTTCCAGACTAAATGCACCATCAACTTTTTCCAACGTATCCTTATACTCCGGGAAATAAATCTTCATCTCCCTGTGCATCCAGTTGATTATCCGAATTCTGTCTTCATTCAGCTGATCCCTAAACATGGATAACCTGCGAAGCTCTGCCTAAAGGTTTTCCGGAAGATATGACATCCCCAAATTGCCATCTTTGACAAGGTTTGCTATCAGTTTTGGATCCTTCCTGTCATCCTTCATCCTCCTTTGTCTGCTTCACAGCATAAGGATTTACCTGTACAACACTGATTCCATTTGAAATCATCCATGTCGCAAGGCAGAACCAGTAATAGCCTGTCGGCTCTAAGCCAAGCATTATCTGACTCTTATTATGTTCCGCAACTATTTTCACTGCCCACTCCCTTACATTCTGGAATCCTTCTGAATCATTGTTAAATGGAAATACGGACTTACTCAGTTCCCTTCCTAGGGTATCGATTGCCCTCATATAGTGTGTTTCACTGCCTACATCGCATCCTAAAATAAGCATGTCACCACTGATAAAGGAGAGTTTTTCGTTTTTATCAAACTTGCCTTTGTTCTCCAACTCACGCCAGGTTGAAGCTGTAAGACTTTCTCTGAGCACCTCTGCTTTTTTTCAAAAAATCCTGCTGTTCAAAAATATTTCTGTTACTACTTGATTTTTCTTTTTTGTGCCTTTAACATTCATTTTAGATACCTCTTGTATTCTTTAGATTTTACCAACTGGCAGGTCAGTAATAATCTAAATTTATACTTAATACTAAATATATTTCTTCAATCATAGCAACTTTTACATAATTCTTGAATCTAGATTGAAAATTCGTCCGCTGACTCCCTTAATCGCATCAGAACATAAAAACGCAATAAAATTTGATAAATCTGATTTTGTATATTCTGTCGTCATTGTACTCATTTCCATGGCATACATTACTTTATTTTCATTATCTTTATTTAAGTCTGTAACTGCAAAGCCTGGACAGACCGCATTAACACTAATATTATACGGTCCAAATTCCTTTGCCAAAGCTTTAGTCAAACCTATTACACCAGCTTTAGCCGCTGAATAATTGCATTGTCCTTCACTTCCAAGTTGTCCTTTTAGTGACGCTATGTTAATTATTTTTCCCCCACCATTTTTTATGAGACATTTTGAAAATATTCTTGAACATAAAAATACACCATATAAACTATTTTTTATAACCCTGTCCCATTGATCATAAGACATGAACTGTATAAAATTATCACTACACAAACCTGCATTATTTATAAGTACATCAATTTTGCCATATTCCTTAATTACATCCATATACATCTTTTTTACTTGTTTTTCGTCTGTTACATCAGCCAAATAAGTAATACACTTAGAATTAAACTGTTTAATTTCAGAATATAATTTACTTGCTTCACCAACACTACTTTTATAATTAATAATGATGCTCGCATTATTCAACGCTAATTTTTTTGCGATGTCTCTACCTAATCCTCTAGATGCACCAGTTACCAATATTACTTTATTATCTAATTCATAATACATTTATTTACCCTCAGAACAATAACTATTAATAAGATTTTTTAGAGCTTTTGAACTCATAAATATATCATTGCTAATATGTTCCATTTCAATTTCAATATTAAATATCTCCTCTAACTCTATAATTAATTGTACTCTTGAAAACGAATCTAAGTAAAATACTTCATTAATATCTGTATTATCATCTTTTATCAGCTCTAATGCTTTCTCGTCACTCATATGTAATTCTGTTAACATTTTTATTGCACTTAAAATTTTTTCTTCCATTATACTGTTCTCCTTATCTTTCCATTATATGTTTTTTCTAGTTGTTCACAAAAAATAATTTTTTTGGGAATTTTATATGCGTCTACCATTTTCTTACTATATTCCAGTATTTGCCCTTCATCAATATAACAACCATCGGTTACTACCTTTGCAACTGGTATTTCACCTAAAATATCATGTTTTTCTCCAAAAACTATAACTTCTTTTATTCCCTCATAGTTAATAAGAATCTCCTCAATTTCTTCTGGGTATATATTCAATCCACCAGATATTATTACATTTTTTATTCTTCCAACTATATATAAATATCCCTCTTCGTCAACTCGCCCAATATCACCAGTATGTAGCCAACCATTTATTATAGTTTGTTCAGTTTTATCTTGATGTTTATAATATCCTTTCATAACATTATTGCCACGAACAACTATTTCACCTTTTTCTCCATTCTTGACCGGTACCCCATTCTTGTCTAGTATATCTATTTCTACTCCTGGAATAGGTTTTCCAACAGACCCTATCTTTCTCAAACAATCTTTTGGTAATAAACATGTAACTCTAGGTGATGCTTCTGTTTGTCCATAGGTCTGCACAATTCCCGTTCCCTCAAAAAAACTTATGATTTGTTTTAGTTTATGTACAGGCATAACTCCTCCCCCAAAACATAAGTACCTTAAAGAAGACATATCATATTTATTTCTTATAGAAATTGTTAAAAAGAGCATCGAAGGTATACATGTTGTATTTGTACATTTATATTTTTCAATTAATTGTAAAAATATTGCTGGGTTAAATGGTTGAGGTGCAATTATAATACGCCCCCCTAAATACACATGCGTTAAAAACTGAGAACAATTACAATAACCAAAATACATAGGTAATACAATCAATGTTGTATCTTTTTCATTAAATTCAAGTGATGCAATATTTGATTCAATATTACAAATCAAATTTTTATGTGTTAACATAACTCTTTTGGGATTGCTTGTAGTTCCAGATGTATGTAACATGATTGCTGTATCATTTACAGTTGTATTACCGTCCCATTCTTCTGTCAAAGGGCGATTTCTTTTTTTATTAAAATAGATTTCTTTTGTGTCAATGCAATATATCTCAATTCCAAAATCAAATTTTATCAAACGCTGTTTTAACAAATCCATATATGTTGACGTTGTTAAAATCGTACATATTTCACAGTAATCAACTATACTTGTTAACTGTTTCTCCGATAACGTAACCTCAATCGGTACTATTGTTCGATTCATATATGCTATCGAAAAATACGCGATTGCATAATCAATTGAATTAGGCAAAAAAATCCCCATATTTCTACCTTTTTGATATCTAGACTCTTCCATTAATTGTATAGAAATATTTTCACAATGTTGGTGCCAATTTGAATAAGTTAGTTTGCTCTTTCCATCTTCAATTGCAACTTTATTATTATATCTTTGGTGAATTAATAAATCTTTTATAAACTTTTTTTGGACTTCCACCGTTATTTATCCTCCTATTTATAGCATCACATTAAATTTATATTATAATTCTTCTGCATATTTCTGCACTTTTTTAAAAGCACTAATAATGCATTGCAAATCATCATCATTTCCCATCAAATAAGAATGATGAAAGATTATTCCCTCGCTAGATGCTGCTTTTTCAGCAACAGGAAATGATTCCTTATAACACTTTATTTTTTCAATATATTCATCACTCCACGAATATGATTTCAGAGTTTCAGGATGATACAACGCACTTTTATTCAATGGAGTATATGGTTGTTCAACAACAAAACCTAGCTCTGCTTCAAGTGCTTTCGCAATACGATCTACTGGCTTGTCTGCAAAATAATGATTATCCACCCTAATGCAATATCTGTAATATGATTGTTTAGTTACTTGAGGATGATGATACATTGCTCTTACTCCTGGAATCTTCGATAATTCTAAATCCAACATTCTAGCATTTCTCTCTTTTTTTCTATTTTGATTCTCTAATTTTTCTATTTGATCTAGCAATACTGCCGCTTGAAATTCCGATAAACAATAGTTTGTTCCTAATATTTTTCCACTTTCAAACAACTGCATACGATTTATAGAACACTCCTCTTGGGGAACATACAATCTTGAATTTGTTCTTAATTCCTGTAAACGTTCATACAATACCTTTGAATTTGTTAGAGTTGCGCCTCCCTCTCCGCAAGTTAAAACTTTACCTTGTTGAAAGCTAAAACAACCAATATCACCCATAGTGCCAGCATAATGATTTCTCCACATAGAACCATGTGAATGAGATGCATCTTCTATTACATACAAATGATGTTCCTTAGCAATTTTTTGTATTTCATCCATATCACACATACATCCATATAAATGAACAGGCATAATTGCCTTTGTATTTGGTGTAATTGCTTTTTTCAATTCATCAATCGATATACAATAGGTATCTTTATCTACATCTACAACAACAGGAATTGCATTGACGTTACATATTCCAATTATACACGCAACCCACGTAAGTGCTGGAACAATAACTTCATCCCCTGGACCAATTTGTAATGCTTGTAAAGCCGATACTATCGAACTAGATCCATGATCAAATGCTAAACAATACTCACTCTTATTAAATTTTGCATATTCTTCTTCAAATTTTTCACATTTTGATTTTTCTCCTTTCCACTGTCCGCTAATAGCCCATCTTCCCGAGTCAAGCACAGAAAGCAATTCTTTCTGCGTGTTTCCATCCCAAACTGGCCAACTCATTTTGGATTTAGTTCCTATTTTTTTTCCACCATTTATTGCTAACATATCATTCTCCTAATGTACTATATATTTTTTTTATTTTATTCATGTTATCTTGAAAAGAATATTTTTTAGAAATATTCTTTTTCAATTCGTCACCATATTCTTGCAACAAATCAGATTTATCTATAATTTCATCGATTTTTTTACTTAATTCTTCCACATTCCCACATTCAAACAGTAAACCTGACTTACCATCTTCAATCAAGGTTGGTATGCCTCCTATATTAGATCCAATAACAGCCTTTCCAACAGAAGCAATTTCAAGAATTAATCCTCCAAATTCTTCATGTAACGACGGCATAACTACCAAATCTGCCGTTTTAATTGCAAGAGATATATCTGTGTTTGGCAAATATCCAGTTACTTGGCATTTCTTCTGCACCCCCATTCTTTCTATTTCTTTCTCCAGTAGAAATCTTTCATTTCCATCACCATAGAAAATTAATTCACAGTCATCTCTATTCAATTTCTTAAATGCATTAAGCAAAACACTACAACCTTTTTCATATGCAATTCGTCCTATAAATACTATTTTCTTTAGATTATTGTCCAAATTATATTTTTGTTGAAATTCCTGAATATTTTTATCTGTAAGATTACTAATAAATTCATCAGAATCAATCACGTCAGGTATTACAGTAATTTTTTCATTTGGAATTTCATAATTTTTCTGAATAATTTCTTTAGTTTTATTTGTTAATACAATTGTATAATCTGCATGCTCTAGACAAAATTTTTCAATCTTTATAATTAATCCATTAATTAATGAATCAAACTTAGACATAGGATGATATGTACTTACTCTACAACAATGCACTGTATATACGAGAGGTTTCTTGAAGATTTTTTTTGCTATGTATCCCACAATTAAAGGGGCAGCAACACCACTACAATGTGTATGTATAATGTTATAATTCTCTTTCTTGAACTTTTTTCTAATAAGCTTAAGAATAACTCCAACCCCCCAATAAAAGTTTAATCCAAATGTTCCACGAATTGACGATTTAATCGGAAGCATAGGAATATTACCTTTTTGAATAGTCAAATACGGATTTAGTTTCCATTTTTTAGGTGCATTTGGCATTGCAATCGGTAACACTAATTGTTTTATTTTTTTATTTGATAAGGCAATTGATTGTCTATATATTTGAGTCTGCATTCCTCCCATTTGATCCATTCTAACAACCCATCCGTCGACCACATCAGGTGTATAGTAAAAATGTGGTGTCAATCTTAAAATATTCATTTTATACTTGTATGATTAATTAGAAGCTAGTAATCATACTATCCTTTCATTTTTCTATATACATGGTTTAATACAATTCAGAAACTATGGACTTTTGATTCTTATTCTGTAGCTTGACTACTCGACTGGAGTGTATTGCCGCTACCTTTATCTGAATTGTTTATCAGCTGGATGTTGCCGGAGTGTTTTTCACTCAGAGTACTTATTTCTATCAAGTCTACAATGATAATCGATGGTGGATATCATGGTATCAGACTTTATGAAAGGGAGGTACAACCTCATGAAAATTTTTGTAGGCATTGATATTGCCAAACTCAACCATTTCGCCGCTGCGATTTCTTCCGACGGTGAAATAATTCTTGAGCCGTTCAAATTCACAAACGACGCTGATGGCTTCCAACTGCTGCTCTCTAAGCTCGAATCATTCGATAAAAACAGCATCATCATCGGTCTTGAGTCGACGGCACACTGCGGTGACAACCTTGTTCGATACCTTGTTACTGAGCTTTACCAAGTGTGTGTGTTGAACCCCATCAAAACCTGTCAGATGCGAAAGAATAACGTTCGCAAAACTAAGACAGATAAGGTCGACACATATGTGATTGCTAAAACTCTTATGATGCAGGACAACCTCAGATTCGTCAGTTTCTTTAATCTGGATATGATGGATCTTAAGACCTTGGGACGCTTTCGGCAGAAAACCATAAAGCAAAGAACCCGCTTAAAAATCCAACTGACAACCTATGTTGATCAGGTGTTTCCGGAAATTTCAATACTTCTTTAAATCCGGTCTGCATCAGCACGCTGTCTATGCCTTGTTAAAAGAAGCACCTTCTCCAAAAGAGATTGCTTCCATGCATATGACTCATCTGGCGAATCTGCTCAAAGTGAACTCGCACGGACACTTTACCAAAGAGCAGGCCAAAGAATTAAGAGTTCTGGCACAGAAGTCTGTCGGTGCAAACGACAGCGCTATATCTATTCAGATAACTCAAACCATTCAACAAATCGAGTTACTGGATAGCCAATTAGAAAAGATTGAAGCTGAGATGACGGACATCATGAAATACAACGATTCTGTCATCATGACCATTCCTGGTATCGGATACATCAATGGTGGAATGATTCTTGGTGAAATAGGTGATATTCATCGTTTCTCCAATCCTAATAAGCTGCTTGCTTTTGCTGGTTTGGAACCGTCTGTTTATCAGTCTGGTAACTTTCAGGCTAAAACAACTCGTATGTCCAAACGTGGCTCCCGCGTTCTAAGATACGCTCTTGTCAATGCAGCTTGGAACGTTGTTAGAAACAACGCGACCTTCAAGGCTTATTACGATGCCAAGAGGGCTGAAGGCCGGTCTCACTACAATGCACTTGGGCATTGTGCCGGCAAGCTTGTCAGAGTCATCTGGAAGATGCTCACTGACAATGTAGCATTTAACCTCGAATAAGAGGTCTGTATATCAATCAATAGTAGATTTTGAAAAAGGGCTTTTCAAGAGCTTTGTTAAAGTTACCCATTTTTACCATAAAAATAATTTTGAAATTTCCAGTTAATTTATGCTTGACTTTTCATAACTGGTCTCCTACAAAACTTCTAATACATTTCGACTACTAGCAGTTAGTCAAGCAACTGCATGACACTTATCCTATCTGCAACATAAATTCATTGCATCACAAATAATAGAAACTATATCATCATCCTTTCCATCATAATTAGAATATTGTTTATAACCCTCTATAAAATATTTAAAGTCGGTTCCCAATTCACTTTTCCACGATAAAAGCTCTAATTCTGGAAATGCTAACACTATTTTATCAACAAATTTATATCCAAAAATATTTCCATTTCTATCAAAAAGAATATCTTCACAAGCTGGATTTAAAGACACCAGTGTACTATATTTAAATCCAAATTTACTAATTTTAGTTCCGTATTTTTCCGAAAGGAACGGATTGATTTGTGAATTGTGTATCATTTTATTTTCTAAACAAAAACTATATATCTGATTAAAATACTGTTCGAAATTACTATTATCTAACCTAAAGTTATACAGATTTCCAAAATAGGAAAATTTATGACTATGCACCATACCTACAAATCGTCCACATTTATAGCATTCATCTTTACTAAATTTACTTTTTTGATACAATTCCTGTTCGATTTCATATGAAAAAAATATTTTATCTTTTTTAGTGACGATTCCATTTATCTTTGGTGTAATATTTTCACAAATTTCATTAATAAAAATTCCTTTAAATATAATCTCTGAAGGATCATCAATATAATTCATTTTAAAGAAATAATCAGCTAAATTTCGTTGACTTTTCATTAGAAATTCTTTTAAATAAATTTTTTTCCCTTCTCTCATTAACAAATTGACCTCATTTCTCATCTCAAACTGTATACTTGTTAATCAAACTTAAAATCTATTCAATTCATCTATTTTATTTATTTCAAATAGTTCCTTAATTACTAAAAGATTCTTATAAAAACTTTTTCCAAGTCTTTTATTTCTCCACAATGAATGATTTGAAAATAACGAGAATAATAACAGCAGTTTTATAACATCTTCAAAAGCGTCTATTTCTTCCTTCGTTAACGGATTGAGCAAGTTATAACAATGTATCATTTTTCTTATCAACACCGTATCAACAGGTTGCTCTATTTCGTTATGATTTGCATCCCAGAAAAAATAATAAATAATTAACCAAGCTAAATCTATTATTTTATAATCATAATGGAAATCAAAAAAATCAATCAAATTAAATTGTCCATTCTCATCAAGAATTATGTTGCCTGGATGAAGATCTCCATGAATTATCTGCTTAGGTAGATTTTCAAAATAATAATTATCAATCATACAATCCAGCACTTCAAAAATACTGATAAATTTCTTTTTATCATTTTTTAAGGTATTATTTAAGCAGTTCCTCATCAGATAAATTGTTTCTTTTGATATATTGGGAAAATGAGTATAAAATTGCTTTGGAATATAATCACTATCAATGCTTCTTGCATTCTTATGAAATGTTGCAATATAAATTCCCAAATTACAAACATCTGCTTCCTTTAAATGATATGCCATTTTTCCATAAATTTTATTATATTCAAGACTTTCATTAAAATACTTTAATTCATAATCATCAAAGCAAGAAAAATTTTGCAAAATTTTTTTTACTTGAGAAAAATCTTTCTTACATAAATAATACGGTACTTTTCTCTGTAATCTTGTTTCACTCATATTACTACATGCCTTTTCCATATACTCACCAATAAAATTAGTTTATATATTTACTCAATTTTCTCATAACATAATTCATTTTATCAAATATAAGTTCCTCATCAATCTCTAATAGACTAGCGTAGTCATTAGAATAACATTCGCCAAGTTTTTTTAGTAAAACCAAAGATATCTTATTATTTTCTATCTTTGTTCGTTTATTGTCATATCTCATAATATTGATCACTTCTTCCATCGCGCAATTTTTAAATAAATAAAACATTTTATACACATCTATCATCTTCAGCAACTCATAGTGCATTTCTACCTCTTCATTATTCAGAAAGCCCAATTCATTACTTATTTCAGCAGCAACTAGCATTCCGAATGATATCGCTTCTCCATGCCTTACTTTTCCCTCAGTTACAACTTCAATTGCATGACCAATTGTGTGACCATATTCCAATACTAAACCGCTTTTCTTCTCGTATTTATCATTGATAAGAACTTTTTGCTTAGCCTCCAAGGATATCTCAAAAATGTATTTCAAATCCTCGAAACTATATGATAACTCTTTTATTCTATTCATAAAATTTGGAATTTCTACTGGAATTATAGCTAATAAATTCTTAACCGTTTCTGCTAATCCTGCATGATATTCTCTCATAGGTAATGTCTTAAAAAATATATTAGACATCAAAACAGCATTAGGGCAATAATATAAACCCGCTAGATTTTTACCATATTTGGTATTCACAGCCTGTTTTAAGGATAAAATTGAATCTGTTGCGGCAACAATTGTCGTTGGAATATGTACTAGCGGAATACCTCTAAATGCTAGTCCTGCAACCATACCAACAACATTTCCCACAACTCCTCCTCCTATAGCTACTATTATTGTTTTTCTGTTTGCTTTATATTCCAATATATTTTCAATAATTCTTTTAACCATATCTAAGTTTTTGGTATTTTCATCAATGGATACACCTATCTTAGAACACAATACTCTTTTATTAATAATAGTTCCTAATTCATCAACTAGTTTGTCATCTAAAGCCCTGTCATATACCAATATAACCCTATTACATCCATTTTCTGTGATTTTATCTGCAATCTCCTGTAATCCATCTGTCAAATAAATTGGAATTTTAGTATCTTCCATTTGAAAAAAATATTCTTCCATTATATACGTATACTCCTTTTTTACTTTTATAATTAAATCATTACACTGCTTAAGGTCTTCTTAGCAATACCATTATATCTCGACAATCATAATCATCATTTCCATATGTTTTTTTCAACAATTCTCTTGCTTCACTATCCTCATAATTACTTTTATAATAATCCTTCATTTCATAATCTATTAATCCCGTAGTTAAAAGTTCTTTTATTTCAAAACCAGTATCTAAAAAACAATTCACATAATCCCTGAAAAATAATCTATTTAGATAATTACTTTCATATATATAATCAACTACTGTTTTTGCATCATCCTCCGATAATTTACTACTCAAAAATTCTTTTAAGTTACCTTTTCCATACAATAAGTGATACCATTTTGGAATGATGTTATTATCCCAAAAATTTAAAATTGTTCCATCTTTCAATTTAACGTTTTCCAAATGATGTCCATCTGGTGCTGACCATATTGGTCCAAAATGCGCAAAAAATCCCCCAGAAGGCTTTAAGGAATTATATATATACATTAAACATTGTCTCAAATTATTAACATGTTCAAGAGCGTTGGATGAATAAACACAATCAAAATGTCCCTCAAGAAGTTTAAAGTCAAGAAGCGGCATCTTATAACATTTATATACTCTATCCTTTGATATATAGTCTTCCTTCATCGGATCAACACTAACCCATTCAACTACACCACATTCTCGAACAATATCCTCATTTAAGTTTCCTCCTAATTCGAGCACTCTTTTTCCTTTTAAATCTACTAACGATCTCATATTATTTATTACCGTTTTCTCATCATATGCAATTTCTTCCATTTTCCACACATTCCCTACTTTCCATTTTTATATATGTATTATTTCCTTTACCCATTTTATTTTATCTTCAAAGTTTCCTATATCAGCTGCTCCATCCATCATATCCCATGCAGTCATGAATATACGTTTGCTACTTATTCCACTCTTAATATATTTCGGAAATTCTAAACACAGTTGCTTACAAATTTTGTGAAGGATTTCACATATTTCAGACATTATTTCATATGAAATAGCACAACTTGTAGCTTGATTATCTCTCACAAATAATAGTAGCCCATTTTCTACTGTATATTGGTAAAACCTTTCTTCAATTTCATCATTACCACATACGAATTGTAGCATTGGTCCATTTCCAAGTACTCGAATAGGCAACTCATACTGTGCAAATACACAGTTCATTACCTCTGATAATTTTTTTCCTATTTTATTTAGACTCTCATACCCATTTATACTTTCCATTTTCTTCAATGTAGCCACTGCCGCATAATACGGTGACATGTGATAATATGATGTATATGTATAGTTTTCAGCTAAGTCTAGTAATTCACTTCTTCCCACAAGGCATGATATCCGATTTCCATTTGCCAATCCTTTTGCAAAAGTATACAAATCAGCCTTTTCATCTGTAACTAGTTCCAATGAAGTTCCTTTTCGATACCTGTATCCTTGTTTAACGTCGTCACAACATAAAAGAATATCATTCTCTTTAGCGAGTTTTACTATTCTTTGTAAAGTATCTTTTTTTAAATATACATAGTCTGGTGATATAATTATCAACGCAATATCACTATACATTTCGATACATTTTTCTAATAATTCAGGAATAAAATAAAACTCAACCACACCATAATCATTTTCTTTCATAAAGCTTTTTGCAGACTCCCACATTGCATCCCAACCATGATATCCCGCACTAATAATCGTATGTTTCCCTGTATATTTCTGTGCTAATGTTGCTGCCGCTCTACATGCTGATGTACCCGTTGTAAAATAAGTAACTTTTGCATCCTTTAACTTGCAATCACGTAACAAAATATCGCTAAGTTCTGTAATTACCTGTGTCGGACCAGTATGAATATTGTTCTTCTGTTCCACTGAGGAAATGATTGCACGATTAACGTCTTCATCATTATGACCTAGCATAACCGCACCTTTCCCATTTATCATATCAATATAACGTTTTCCATTACTATCATATAAATATCCCCCTTCTGCCCTATCAAAACATATTCTATGTTTTTCACAACAAATTGGTGAATCAACTCTCGCACCGATTAAATTCATCTTTTTTTCAAAATTACTAAAATTCATAGCTTAACCCTTCTTTACTATTTATCTTCACACTTATGTATTGCACCAATTAATTTTGTTTTTATATTACTAATCTTTCCACTTTGTTTTATTATGAACGCATTTCTTCCATTAGGAACCAACGCACTTTCCGCTTGATAAACTTCATAATTAATTCCCGTATACAACGTACATAAATTTGACAGTATGTCACATGTCCAGTCATCAACAAACACATTTTCGTTATCATTTTGTTCAGAAAGCTTCATCATGCAACTAAATGTGTTTTTATATAGTGGTACACAATAATATACTTCACTATCAAATTCACTCTTATACATTTCACCATATCCAAATCGTGAAAAAGCCTCTAACAGATTATTCATGGAATTAAATCCATTTTTCATAACTTCTAGCATTGCTGGATATATTGCATATACCAAAGAGCAATTCCAAAGTTCATATATATCCTTTCTAGTAAATAAATCTGTTTCCAAAGGAAAATTAAATTCATCATACCAAGTATAATCCATCTTCTCATCAACAAATCCTTGTTCCAAACATTCTTCATACAATCTACTTTTTGGTATTGGATAACAGGGATTAGCAGTTCCAAATTTTATATTGTGCTGCATAAGTTTTACAATATCATCTATCATTTGATCTATAGTTTGCTCTGGAAAACCAACCACTAGAGAAGCACCAATATCCATTCCATATTTATTAAAAAGTTCTGTGATGTGCTGCACTTTATCTAAAGAAGTAAACGTTTTACTAATTTTTTTCAGTCGTTCTTCTGAAGTTGTTTCCAACCCTATAAACGAATCTTTCATCTTAAGTTTTCCATACTTTTTTATCATATTTTCGTCTATATTAATAGCTGTCATTCCATTTGGAAGATTCAATGTGAGGTCTTCATCAAGTTTTATCAAACAATCTAATATATCATTTGCACGATTAAAATCGAAAGCAAAGTTATCATCTTCTATATTAAATACCTTTATCCCAAATTTTTTTATGTAATATTTTATCTCGGCAATAACATTTTCTACCGAACGTGCTCTATGAACTCTTCCAACAGTTGGATGTACTGTACAAAAACTACAATTATTCGGGCAACCTCTGCTGGTTATTATTGTTACGTGGTTATATCTCTTCATTTCAAGCAAATCAGCTGCTGGAAATGGCAATTTATCCAAATTATGTATCCATTTCATTTTTGGATTGATATGAATACTGTAATCTGTATCATTATATCTATATTCATGTAAATCTCTATTATGGTTGTATATTCGATAAGCAATACCATCAACCAATACCGGATCACTTCTTTCACTAATACATTTCATTAGCTCTACAATACTATCTTCTCCTTCTCCCATAAGCACGTAATCAACTTGAGACCTTCTAAGTACATGTTCCGGCGCAATACTAGGATGCGAACCTCCCATTATAACCTTAATGTTAAAATTAATTTCCTTAGCTATTTCTGCTATTTTATAAGCAGTATCATACATTGGGGAATGCATTGCAGTAATAGAAACCACATCAGGTTTTTCCTCTCTAATCTTTTTTTCAATACGTTTATAACTCGCTCCCCAGCTTATTATATTATTCCAACTAGGATGATGATTTTTTTTATATATTTGTCCTTCTGATAACTTATCATCACTTAATATGCAATTATCTTCAGTATAAACAAGACTATCAAAAATTTTCACCTCAAATCCATTTTCTCTACATGCTGCTGCTAAATAAGCAAGTCCTACTGGATAATATCTCACAATTTCGTGATAAAACCCATGATTAGGTGGTTTTATAAATAATATTTTCATTATTTCATCCTCTAAATTTTTATAGTTGTGTAGTTAATGTTTTATCAATATCAAATAAATAATAATCTACTCCAGAACTTTCATATGCATCTACACTACTTTTATTTTGTGGAGAAGGGACATAATAAAGTTCACTAATTAATTTTTTAATTATTTCAATATCTAATTCCTGCATTCTACTATACAGCAAATACTGTTTTGCCATCCTAAAATCATTTTTTCTTTGCAATATAACATCAATATATTTATCAAAATTTTCCTTATTCACTAATAATTGAGGAACACATTTGAGAAGCAAATCTTCACTAATAATTTTTAACTCTTTGCTTACGATTTGTTGAATGTCCTTGCGAAGAAAAAGATTCTTTGCTAACAATACTGTATAAACTTTCTTACAATCAATTTCGTCTATGACATTCAAAACTTCTTTAGGCCATACGCTTACTAACATCAAAATTGTCAATCGCAATTTTCTAAATTCATCTATCCACTCTTCACTATTTTTTATTACACCAAGCCTTTCATTTTTCTTTTCAAACTCATGCATACTTTCCTCAAATCCAGATTTATATAAATGAAAAAAATATTCGCGATTACTCTCACAAATAGACATTTGAGTAAAAAAATCACTTAATGAAAAGACTTTCAATTCTGTAAATATTTTAGTATTGTTAATTTGCTTTCTATAATTTTGAAGATGTATCATTATAAACTTCCACTCAGGCTCACAAAAATGACTATTTATATCTCCAAGCTTTTTAATTGGTTTATGAGAAAAATCATAAGATGAATCTAATAATAATCTGATAATTAAAATAAAATATTTATATTTTTCATAATAATCCTTTTCTTCAATAGTTTTCCCATATACGAGCCATTTCCAAGAGCCTAATTGTTTCTCATAGAAATGGTCTATTTTATAATGCTCATCAAAAAATCGCTCTACAATATAATCTAGTGCAACCAATCGCCCAATCCTTTCATCTTCCGTTTCAGGCGACTCACTAAATTCAACACTAAAACCTGTTTGATTTATTACAAATGAAGCTTTGTGTGTACACATTGGCAATTCAATTTCTACCAGATTTGACTCAAATCTCAATATTTTACTTTTTTCCATTGAAAAAGTATTACAGAATTCTACTAAATCATGTAATTTATTAGGCAGTTCTCGAATATCAACAGTAGGTGCTTCAAACAGAGCCCACTGATGCAGAAAATTATGGACTTGATGAATATTTTCGAATTTATGATTATAATCACCATTTTCCAAATCATTCAAAACTTTATGAAGTTCATATTCAGCTAGGTTATAGGACTCTAATCTATCCCTTTGAGCATCTTCTTTTTCAAGCCAATTTTTTATATAAATTACTGATTTTTTTCGTATGGTATTTTGGGCTATAAAACCCAACATTGCCCTAAGAATTTTAATATATCTTCTGTAATAATATTCCGAATATCTGTTTAACAATATTTCAGCCGTCTCTTTAGCATCACTATCATACTTCTCAATTATGCTATGATAACATGCATTCGTTATTAAATTATTCCCACAGATTTCCTTTATTTTTTTAAAGCTTTCTTCTATCTTACCACTCTTAGTTTTTAAGCTCTCATCATTTCCAACAACCAAACAATTAATACTAGACACCAAACTTTTGTATGCTAATAACAATTTTTCATCAACTTGTTCCTTTTCAAAAAAATAACAAAAATAATATGGAGACATCCCATATTGGACCACCAATTTTAATAATTCATTTTTTTCTCTTAGACTGAGTTTTGAAGATATAAGTATATTTAATGAATTATATATATCGTTTACTTCATTATCATCAAAACAATCTAGATACCAAATAGTTTCGTTAAACTCAATTAATAATTTAAAAAAATCAAAGACCATTCCATCTGAAAAGTTTTGTTTATCAAAATATCTATTTATTTCGTTTCGTAAACAATTAGACATTTCTTCTTGTTCAAATCTCATTATTATCCATATTAATCCCACATTATAATGATGTTGTAAAATACTCTTTAAGAAAGGATACTTTACTATACATTGGTCAAATTCCTCCCCAAATCGAAATATGGCTTGTAAATATAATTTTGTAATACTGCCACTATTTTTATATTTTTCATATATTTCTTTCTTTTTGTTATTATCATCTTGCACTTCCATAGCCAATGTATGAAGCATACACGGAATATATATGTTCGTTTCCGTTATTATCACACAATTTTGATCTGGCATAAGGAAATTTTTTGCCCCTTCTATATCCCCTGTCATTTCCAATTTTCTTCCCTCAATGTATAGAAGATAATCATCTGGTTCAATTGTCCATTCACATGCATCATAACATGATTCTTTTTCTAAACTTTTTTCGTTTATAAATATCATTTTTCGATTCTTAAAATCAACGCAACATTTCGTATTTCTTAAATTCATCAACCTTTCATCAATTTCACACTTCACAACAGTGACTCCAGTCTGACTAAACATAATACCCGCATGTTCCGTTTTTGAACCAATCCCAACTATTACATACGCAATTTTTTCACGTTGCTCTTCAGAAAAATGTAAATAAATATCCCAAGCTTGCATAAGTGTATTCGCAATAATCACATTTGCTATTTTGAATACTTCTCCTATTATAATTTCATCATCATAATTCCAAGTAATAGCAGCATCTTTTTTCCTTATTGCTAAACAAAAACTCTCCTTTAATAGTGGAACTCTTTTTTTCAAAATTAGATTATGAGCTTCTCTTGCTTGGATTATCCATATTTTTTTTACATCAACATTTTCATATATTTGCTTCTGGTATTTAATTACTCCATCTGAAGTTACCTTAATTCTATTAATGTTTTTGCTGGTACAATGCTGAGTTGCACCAATACCAAATCCTAATGAAATTTCCGCTGTAATCCTCTCTCCATTTTTTATTGACATTGATGTCCCTGAAACAATTCCATGATTAGTCTCAATAACCCACTCAGTATCTAATTGTTTCAATTCCATGAGATCATGAATTTTAGCCATCAGCTCAACCATCTCATACGTTACATGCTCCGCTATAAAAGGAACATGCTCTTTTTCATCCTTATCATCACAATTTATTAGTTTTTGAATAAAAACTGGAATTAATTTACGAATGTAATTTTTATCAACAAAAACGCCTTGTTGAGTTGCTCTGTCAATCATCCCACTCAACATTGTTTTTGCAAGCTTATGTTGAAATTCTTCCTTAGAATTACAAATATAGCTTTCATATGCACCTGCATTTGGATTATCTTCTCTATCCTCATCTCCAGAACTTCTAATAATCCATGGCAATGCCCCCAATTCATTATCAACACTTTCAAAAAGTGTTCCGTATTTATCATAAAGAAGACTTTCTAAAATGGCATCTGTTTCTTCACATTCGTTTTTTATTAATTCTTCTATAAATCTTTCATCGTCTTCTTCAATTCTAAATGGATATGCATTTGGAACATATTCTTGAAATTCCTGACAATTGTATAATTTTATTATGTTGTTATATTTGTTTCCATATTCAAACATAATCGTCTTCTCCCGTTTCATACTAATTTAAAATTTCATTCACTCTATCGCACAACTTATTCAAATTAATTCTATAATCATTGTGTTCCAACCAACCTGTCGTTATATCCAACATTCCTTCTAGCTTTGAAATAATTTGAAGAAAATCTAACTTCTCCAATTCAATAAATCCCTTTTCTTCTTGCTGCGCAATAATACTTTCTGCACTTTCTCCTAAGCCATCACATATTAAGTAAATTATTAGATTCCTAAATTCTTCTATACACATACTATTTCCTTTCTCAGCTGAAATTAATAATACATTTCATATCGTGGAATTATTTTTTCTATATTTTTTTCATTCTTCAATAACCAATTTATTTGTGTTTTATATTCACATACTGCCCTTATTTTTCTCTCATAATTAACTTCATTAATTTCATACATTTTACCTTCTTCTTTCCTATCTTTACTGTATGGAATTTCACAGTAAAAACGTACACTCGGATGATTGCATTGTATCTTCTTTCCAATCAAATGTAATATTATATGATCAGGATGGTTTCCAATTCCAGCCGGAAAGTAACATATAGAGTAATTTTTACAAATATCTATAAATTGATGAACTAATTGTTCTAACAAAACATTTTCTCTTACTTGTCCTAAAAACAATTTTTCCTCCGTATCATAAATAAATTTATCATTTACCATTCTGAAAATGGCATCTTTATATCCTAAGTCAAAACTTTTAATCCCCAATGTTTTAGTAGCAAATAACTCTTCTTTTCTTCTTGTTGCTATCCACCTTTCACACATATCAAGATTAACTTTACTCTTAGATATAGCCAAATCTTCTGAAACATATTCAGCTATGACATCCGACATCTTTTGTTTCTTTTGTGAGATTTCTGTGAATACATTAATAACTGAGATTTCACTATCGAACCACTCATCCGAACATAACATACCACCACAAGAAAGTATTGCATCGTCAAAATGTGGAGAAACAACCATTACTTTTTCTTTTTTTTTCATTCTTGTTTATTCTTCTTTCCAAGTAATTATACTTCCAATACACTATTTCACTATAATACGACATTATATCGACTTTTCTATTTGTCATGTATATTCATACTACGCAAAACACAACAATCGAAATGTGTTTCAATATTCATTTTTGTAAATATTCCCCAAAAGTACGAAGCCTTTTTACTAATTTACCTTGACAAAGTAAATATAATGTCGTATTATATCAACTCATAAATCTAAGTGTTCCAGTCGGACTCTTTTCTCCTCAGAAGTGGTCTTAGTGTATATCCATGTAGTTTCTAATCTAGTGTGTCCGAGTAAATCAGCAAGTTCAGAAATATCACCAATCTTTCGCATATACTCTTTTGCAAACAGATGCCTAAACGAATGAGGATAAACCAATTCCTGCGGTATTCCTGCTTGGATTGCTATATATTTTAGGCTTCTCCATACAGCTCCATTTGTAATAGTTTGTCCTTTTTTATTTCCACAAAAAATAGGTCCTTCCGATATATTGTTATCACTGCAATATATTTTCAGCTCTTCACACAATTTATTTGTTAAATATACATTCCGATATTTCTCTTTGTTCCAAACAATGGTGATGCCTACCTGAATAGCTTCTACGGTCACATACTTTAGTTCTCCGACTCTTATTCCAGTCTGTGCTATCGTTTTCATTATGTAATAAATTTTCTTTTTATTTAGTTTCCATGCAGTATCTAATAATTTTAAATAATATTCTCTTGTAATTACGTTATCCAAGCACGATTTGGTCTGAATCCTCTTTGTTTTTATTTTCAATTCATCGCATCCCATCCATTTCAAAAATTTATTCACAGAAATAATTTTGGAATTAACTGTTGTCGGTTTATATAACTTTGCCAAGTTGTTTTTGTATGATATAATACTCGTTTTATTAATAATATCTGGCATATCATTAAGCCATTGCTCTACATCTACAACATACTTTTTAATTGTACGTTCACTTAACTCGTCCAATACTAACTGATTTTCGTATTTCTTAATATTATCCTTAGCATCATCTTTTCTTAGTTTTTCCATATTTTAATCCTCCTAGTATAAGCACAAGGGGCTGTCGCACTGAGTGAATGATGCATTTTCTACTTTATAGGTATCATCTCAATGCGTTAAAGCTACAGCCCTCCTAAAATTTACAGTTAATCACTATCTTATTTTTTTCATATCATCGTTTACTATTGCCGTATCTGATTTATATGCATTGTTCTTTTGAAAAGCTTCAAACGCTTCTGCCCCATATCCATATTCATACTCAGGCTCAGATACCATAGACAATATCTGTGGCTGTGCTGCCTCTTTACTTTCCTGATGTGTCTGCTCATACAGTTCATCCCACTTCTTCTCCATCCTCTGTAACTCCACAGCCTTAGCCAGAATATCTACCTTATCAATAGCTGCATCCAGATGAAGTTCCAGATTCTGATATACTTTCTTCTGCCACTCCCAAGGCTTGCGGATGACTGCTACATTTGACTGTGCATATTCTTTCTTTGAATAATCCACCTGCTCCTTACCAGCAAGTACACGGAAGCTATTCGCCAACTGCTGATTCGCCATTCTCATCCCCTCACCAAAACCGTCAATGCGGGCAAGTGTCTGATCCGTCTCAACAATTCCCTCACGAACATTCTCTCTGATAGATTCAAGCTTTTTCTTTACCCCAAAGAACTCGGATACTTTATTAAGAGCCTCTTTTCCCTTCCTCTTTACTGACTTTACAATTTCAGCAGCCTTGTTATGCATCTCTTCCTTGACTTCAAATAGCTTTTCCTTCATCTGCTGGCATCTTGCCTGTGCTCTGTCTACCATTTCCGATAAGGTCTCTTTCAGTGATTTTGATGCCTGCTGTTCCTTCATCTCCTGCAATTCCTTACGCATCTGCACCAACTCGTTTGTCATCTGGTCAAGCTTGCTTTCAAGCATATCCACATAAGCTGCACTCTCAAACACATCTGCCGCCTGCTTTGGTCTGCCATTTGCCTTTAGCAGTTCCATAAGCTCCATAATCATTTCATCTTTTGTCATTGATTTTCGTTTTTCTTCCATAAATAATGTCCTCCAATCCGGGCAGCCTTATGGCCGCCCGTTCTTACTAATCTACTGCTCATTAACGAAAGGGAAGCGGTTCGCCGGATGCTTTCATAAATCCGTCTTTATCCTGCGACTGAACCTTTCCCTGTTTCTGTGACTGTTCCTTCGCCTGCTCCTGCTGCTTTTCCTTCGCCTCCGCATAAGCTCTCTCAATCTCTGAATAAAGCTTTTCACGGAATTCCTTTGTTACCGGATAGCAGATGTCCTGATAGATATCCTTGCCATTCTCGTCCTTCTGCTTTGTCTTATAGGAAGGCATTGCCACAAAGACCTTTTCCTTGCCCTGAAGGATATTCACATTGTTGACGATAAAGCTGTCCTCAAAATAGATTCTGGCAAGTCCACGGATATTACTGCCTTCCCTCTCATAGGGTGTAACCGTTACGGAAAACTCTGGTGGTGTCACATCCTTCTCTGTTCCTTTCTCTGGCTGTCCCTGTGCCTGCACTCTTTCATATTCCTCAAGGATATTGCTGTAAAGTTCCTCACGGAATTCTGCTGTGATTGGGTTGCATACATCCTTGTAGATGGCAGAACCATCCTCACTTCTTTCATTAGACTTGTATCTTGGCATGGATACAAATAACTGTCCCTTGTCCTTGTTCTCCACGATTGCGATATTAGTTATCTTAAATGAATCACTAAATACCACAGTGGCAAAGCCCTTCACATTTCCGTTTTCTTTTTTCACTTCATTCACTTTAATTGCATACTTCATATACATTCCCTGACAGATAATGGTGGGGAAACCATTTTCTCTGCCTTTTCCTTTCATCATATTGCTTTGTGTTCTTCCCCATCCTCCGGTACGATAATCTCGCACTTTATGGCTTCTATCTGGCTGATGGAAAGTCTCCCATTCAGCCAGTTGTAAAGAGTTGCTGTCATGCCGTCCTGTTCAAAGTAGATATATTCCGTTCTGTCCGCATCTGCCTCATATACTACTGTTACTGCCACATCCGGCATGAACATCTGCTCCTCTTCATCCCAGTTACATAAAATTCCTTCGTGAAGCTGTAAATTAAGCTGTGGCAGAAATACCCACCAGCCACTGACAATCAGCAGTGTATCTTCCTCTGTCTCCGCTATATCATCAGCCACATCAGAAAAATCCATTTCACTTAATAATTCCTCTGCTTCACCCAATCTGCACATTCTATTCATCCACATCACCTGCTTCCTTTACCGGTATGCAGCGGCAGACAAAACGCTTAGTACCCTTATTGGCACAGGTAAGAAGGGTTAAGATTTCCTCATCCGACTGGTTTTTAACCGTATTGTCATACGGATCGATAACACTGGTGTCTGCCACCTCATATATATGGACTTCTCCCCTCTTATCTGTAATCTTTACCTTATCTCCGGCTGACAGCTGGTTCAGGTTGGTAAAGAATGTTCCGTTTCTACTGCCGTTATGCCCGCATAATACACAGTTTCCCTTTTCGCCAAGTCCCGCAGTTTCCGTCATATGACCAATGGCATACCTTATCTGCGAATTGCCTGCTCCCTCTGATATCGGGTATCTGATATCTATGGCTTCAATCTCAATAATGCCAATGACATCTTCCCCTGAAAGTAAGGCTGCATCTTCTTCACTAAGGGAGGTCTGCTCTTTGCCCTCTTCTTTCGATTCCTCTGTCTCATCTTCATTGTCCTCCAGTGTCTTTTCAAACTGTTCTATCAACTTGTCTGTCTCATTCTGACCATGAAAATGGTAGTAAAAAGGGACTGCCAGTAAAGCAATCCCTGTAACGATACATATACTCACAAATATTCTTCTTATTTTCTTTTCCATATACTGACCACCTCCATGGTCGAAACTTTTTTAATAGTTACCTTTTATATCCGTCCATTCCTGTGCGGTATGGACTTTTCTCCTCTGCCACATTTTGTGCAATATCCTTATCCTCAGAAGCAGCAAGGTCCACATCCTCCACCTTGCCATTTTCAAGGTCAAGCTGCGCATTCAGCTCATACTGTCTTGCAATCTTGCTCTTTAGCTCTTCCTCATAGGCAAATGGCTTTTCATACTCTGCTTTGGATGCTTCCATATCAAGCTTGTAGGATTCGATTTTTTTCTCAAGAAAATCAATGTTCTCATCAATGCCGTTGAACAGATTCTCAAGCTTTACCATATTTCCAACAGGACTTGTGGAAAGCTCTGCCTTGTACTCTGTCCTGCCACGAAGCACCAGATAATTGACACCCATGAAGTTTTTCTCCGCCAATAACTCAAATCCCTTGAAACTGCCTATCGGAGAAGTCTCGCCTGTCTTACATTTTGATACTGCCTCAAGCATACTTGCACCGCCATCGGTTCGCTCTGTGAATGTCACATTTCCTACCGTAATGGCAAATTCTGCACTGGTAAGAAGTGCCGCATCCCTTGCCTTTAAATCCTCCCTGACACAGACAAGCTTTTCCTCTGCCGCTTTGATAAGCTTTGGAAAACGAATCATGAAGTTATCCTGCAGCGAATATCTCTGGCTGTCATAAGATGCCTTTAACAGCTTTAATCTCTGCACATCATTATCAATTTCCATCTTCTCACGAATCATCGGATTACCGGTGGCAACCGCCTTAATCTCTGCATAGGATAGTGTTGCCTCGTCGATATCTTCACAGGTTCTTGACACGGACTTGCTTGTCATGACCTGACTGATAAATCGCTGCTTATTCTCCACAAGACTCCAGCTATATGCATCAAAGGTCTGTTTCGTGACATATCTGTAAACTGCCACCTCATCATTTTCATTTCCCTGTCGGATACCACGACCTTCTCGCTGTTCAATGCTTGAAGGCTTCCACGGGCAGTCTACATGATGCATTGCCACTAGGTGCGTCTGGACATTTACACCGGTTCCACACTTATCCGTTGAGCCGATGAGTATCTTTTTCTTACCTGTCCTCATATCCTTAAAGAGTGTGTCCCTCTGTGCATCGGATTTTGCGTCATGAATAAATGCTATCTCCTCTGCCGGGATTCCTCTTTTCACAAGCTCTGTTTTCAGGTAATTATAGACATCAAACTCTCCGCAAAGCTTGTCTTCGGTTGCTGTCCGCTTCCAGTAACCATCTGTAAGCATTTCTTCTGACCAGCTTCCCTTCGGCGTTCCAATGTCAGAAAAGATAAGCTGACAGCCAATCTTTCCTTCATATGCTGCTTTCTCATATTCCGCAAACACATTTTCGACTACCTTATTGAGCTTTCCATCCACATTGTTGGGTGCTGATGCTTCCAGTAGTCTTGCATCCGTACCAAGAAGCCTTGCCTCATGAGTGATTTTAAGGAAGTTATCCTCTGACGGGTCTACACCGCCGCCCCTGATACGCTCTGCCCTTGCCACGAAATCCTCCATGACCTGCTTTACATACCAGTCCGGCTCACTTTCCACAATGATATACTTCCCGCCCCGGAGTGCCGGAACCGGAAGGTCTAACATATCCTTTGTCTGCACATCTGCCACTTCACGGAAGATATTCATAAGCTCCGGCAGATTGGTAAACTTATTGAATCTGCTCTTGAAACGGAATCCGCTGCCTTCCACGGTAAGCTCCAGTGCTGTTGTCACTTCGCCGAAGTTTGCCGCCCAGGAATCAAAGTGATAAATCCCCATCTGCTCCAAGGCTTCCTTCTGAAGATACAGCTGCATGACATACAGCTCACACATGGTATTGCTCACGGGAGTTCCGGTAGCAAATACAATACCTCTTCCACCATTCAGTTCTGTAATATACTGGCATTTAAGCTGCATATCCGTAGACTTCTTTGCCCCGGAGCTGCTGATACCTGCCACATTGTTCATCTTTGAAAATATGGCAAGGTTCTTGAAACCGTGCGCCTCGTCTACCATAATGGAGTCAATACCCAGCTCTTCAAAGGTAATCAGGTCATCCTTTCTGCTCTCCTCCGTAAGCTCCTTAATCTGTTCCTCTAATCTTTTCTTCTGCGCCTCCATCTGCTTGATTGTCCAACGCTCTCCGCTATTTTCCTTCATTTCTGAAATCGCATAGGAAAGCTCGTCTATCTGCTGGTCTATCATTCTGGCTTTACGCTCCGGTGATATTGGAATCTTCTCAAACTGAGAGTGCGACATGATAATGCAGTCGTAATCTCCCGTTGCAATTCGTGAGATGAACTGCTTTCGTCTGCTCTTTTCAAAATCCCTTTCTGTTGCCACCTGAATGTTTGCTGACGGATAAAGCCTTAAAAACTCACTTGCCGTCTGCCCGATAAGTGATTTTGGTACAACCATAACAGTCTTATTGGCAAGTCCGAGTCTTTTCTGCTCCATACAGGCAGCCATCATTTCAAATGACTTCCCTGCTCCAACACAGTGTGCAAGAAGGGTATTTCCACCCATAAGAATACGGGCAACTGCATTTTTCTGGTGTGGCTTTAACTCAATTTCAGGGTTCATTCCCGGAAACTGCAGATGGCTTCCGTCATACTCACGAAGCCTTACATTGTTGAATGTCTCGTTGTAGTAGCTGACATATTTCTGTCTCCGCTCCGGGTCTTTGAATATCCACTCCTTGAAAGCCTCCTTCATAAGATTCTGCTTTTCCCTTGCAAGCATGGTCTCATTTTTGTTGACCTCATAATGGTATTTGCCATCCCCGTCATCAATACGGTCCTTGACTGTTACGGTTCTTAAGTTCAGCGTACTCTCAAAAATAGAATAAGCGTCCATCCGGCTTGTACCATAAGTCTTGGTAGCTGCCACTGAACGCTTATCAAGTGATTTATTTTCTATAAACCATTCCATATTCACTTTGTTAAGATTAAGCTGGATGCCCGAATTATAATACTGGTTTCTTACTGCCTGTGCTCTTCTTGGTGTGCCTAAAAGCTCATAAATGAATCTTTCATAATCCTCTTTCTCAATCCATGTCGTACCGATACGGACATCTATCTCCGAGGCATCAAGGTCTTTTGGCTGTACCTGCTCCAGGGCTGATACATTGATTGTAAACAGTGCCTTTTCCTCCTCAGAAAGATCCGGATTTTCCATCATGGCTTTTGCCACACGAAGCTTATCCCTCACATTTCCTGACAGGTACTCATCCGCAGCTTCCCATCCGGCGTTTGGATTGTTTGGATTATAGCCGGAAGGGTTAAGAAATATCAGTCCCTCAAGCTCCTTAATCATCTTCTGTCTCTCAAAGTCTGCTTTCAGCTGTTCGGATAAGTTTATCTCCTCTACTATTTTTCCTGTCTTTTCAGAAACCTCCTTAATCATATCACTGATGTCAGGGTGATAGATACTCTGCATATAGGCAAGATTCACTGTACCAAACTCATTGATGGACACATTCAGCGTGTCCACCGCTGTCTCCACCCTCTCAATGGATACCTTTGCCTTGATGGTCTGCTTATAAAACATATCTGCCTTTTTCACATTTCCATCTTCATCAATTTCCTCCAAAGAGCAAAGAAACGGATAATCGCTGTCATCCCGGAATGCCCTGCTGTTCCCCTGTGAATTGATGCTTCCATATTTGTCCACGAATCTATCATATCTTTCGTTAAGAAGCCTCTGCACATCGGCAAGTTCTTCCTCGCTGCAGCCTTCTGTCTGGATATCAATCAGATGTCTTGTCACGGTTCGGATTTCATCAAGTGCCTTTATCCTTTCCTCCACAGTAGCTGACACCTCCCTTCTTACCATCTGGGAGTTTTCTCTGAAATAAAGTTTTCCATCCACAAAGCAGTAGGAAAAGTTTCTTACATCCGGGTCTGCCGGGATAATGTCCTCGCTCTTTTCCTCCTCTTCTGTCAGACGCTCAAAGTCAGTAAGCTCTGCCTGCATATTGCTGATTGCCTTATTCAGTGCTTCATACATATTAAAGTTCGGGTCATCATTGACACAGACGGTATATCTGCTGTCCTGTCCGTATATTCTTGTGTCGTACTGCATACGTCCAAGAATCATTTCAGGATGTTCCACAAAATAGGAATTAACTGCAATTCCATCCTCTGTATATCCCAGATGCACCCAGTCCGGTTCGATGTCAATCTTTTTCTCCCTTTTCTGAAGGAAAATAATATCGCTGGTTACTTCCGTTCCCGCATTGTCCTTAAATGCAGTATTGGGAAGTCTTATGGCACCGATAAGTTCAGACCTCTCTGCCAGATACTTTCGGATGGTAGGATTACTCTTATCCAGCGTTCCCTTTGTGGTAATAAATGCCACAATACCGCCCGGTCTTACCTGGTCAAGTGCCTTTGCCAGAAAATAGTCATGAATACGGAAGTTGTACTTGTTATACTTCGGGTCATATATCTTATAGTCCCCAAAAGGTACATTTCCAACTGCCACATCAAAGAAGTTATCCGGATACTGTGTCTGCTCAAATCCTCCCACTTTTATATGGGCTTTCTGATAAAGCTGTCCTGCAATTCTTCCCGAAATATCATCAAGCTCCACACCGTACAGATTTGCTCTCTGCATTGGTGTGGGCAGACTTCCGAAAAAGTTACCGATACCCATACTAGGCTCTAAAAGATTTCCGTCACGGAAACCAAAGTTCACAAGTGCCTGATTGATACAGCTGCATATTACAGGCGAAGTATAAAAAGCATTGTTTACAGTTGCTCTTGCAGCTGCATATTCATCCTCCGTAAGCAGTTCCTTAAGCTCTGCATACTCCTTTGACCAGTCATTATTCTTATCATCAAATGCCTGCGGGATTCCGCCCCATCCGGCATACAGTGATAGAGTTTTCTGTTCCTCTGCTGTTGCAAGCCTTCCTTCACTTTCCAGCTGTTTTAGAAGCTTAACCGCTTCCACATTCCATTTGTATCTGGTCTTTGCCCCTCCGGTCTGTAAATCCCAAAGGTTGTAGTGGAAGTTTCTTCTTTTATCCGTTTTCTTCTGCTGTTCATCAGCCTGGTTACTTTGATTTGCTTCGCTTTTTGTGTCTGCTGATTCATCAATATTGCTATCCGCAGTCTCCCAGCCATTAGTGGCAGCCCTCTGTCTGGTGGCTTCCCTGTTTGCCCTGATTTCCCCCTGTTTTTCAAGAAATGAAACATAAACAGGTGCCATATTTCCCCTGCTCCCGGCAATCATGTCTTTATACCAATTAAGATGATCTTCCCCGCAGTAATGAGGAACCTTTACCATATAGCTTAATACTTCATACAGTTCACGGTATCCGGTTGTGGCTGTTACACGCTCCCCGTTTTTGTTCTTGTAATTGATGTCAATTTCAAAAGGCTTTAGGGTGTATTCCACCAGACCATACTCATTATTGGCATAGGCTTTATGCTCGTCTCTTCCGTGAAGAACAACCTCTGACAGGAACTCAAGCTTGTTAGGCATAAACAGGTCATTCGTTGCCACAAGTTCCATAAGAAACGGTTTAAATGGTGTGTAACAGCTGCATTCCGATATAAGAATCTCCATGGCTGTACGCATATCTTCATCCATATTGGCAATCACTTCGGCATAGTTAATCGGCTCGATGAACTGTAATTCCCCTGAAGTTTTTTGTGTAGGGTCAGGAGTTGGCTCATGCTCTGCCTCTGCTTCCATCTCTGCACCATATTCAGCCATGGTAACAAATCTGTCCTCCATAGCTGCCTCTTCCGGTGTAAGCTCCCTCTCCTCTGCATACGCTTCTTCCAATGATTTTCTTGCACTTGCATAGCTTTCCGGCTCATCAGGAATGGCAAATTCATCCAGTTCCTCTTCCTGCTCCTCATCATCCACTTCCCGAAAATCTGCATCAATGACCTCATCATCTTCACGCATACCGTCAGACTGTATCTCATCCAGTCTTGGTTTCTCCGGCTGGTATTCTCCCGTAAGGATAAGTGCTGAAATCTCTTTTTCTATATCTCTCCAAGAGACATATCCTTCTACTTCGCCTTCCTCATCTCTCCACTGAAAACGGATACCATTACCTTTGAATGTGTCATATCCATGCAGTCCAAGCCCTTCAATGGGCCAGCCTGCCCCACCTGTTCCAAACTCTGCCTTAATCCGCTTGGCTCTTGTTCCTGCATCAATCTCTGTCTCAAAGATTTTGCACACTCTGCCTCTGCCACCGACAAAGCCTGTGCCTCTTAATACAACTTCCTTTACATACTCAGAAGGTACAACAGAAGCTTTCTTTGGATTGAGATAATTGTAATTCCCACTTTTTGCATCTGCCATTTCCTGCTGGAACTTCTGCATATACTCATTCGGCTCTGCTTGTGATTTCTTTGCAGAATCCACCAAACCATATTCGGCATCGAAAAAGGAAGCCTGCACATATTCGCCTGCTTCCTTACTTACTCCCAATGAATTGATTTCATTAAGTTCTCTATTTAATTCTTCATCATATGAGTTATCATTTAATGATATTTCAGGACGATCTCCGCCAGAACGATTTCCTCTGCCATCATCTTCGCCTGTTCTCTCAACTTCCACATTTCCATCGTACTGCTTGGATTCTGTGGTTTGTTCTTTATTAGATACTGATTCTGAAGCTGCTCCATCATCCGATTCGCTTCTTCCTCCACTTCCAACATCTTCTCTGTCATTCTGCCCGTGCGAAGCAGATTCTTGTATCTCGCCGGTTCGTTCTCCTCCAGATACTTCATCGCCTGACGTCCGTATTTGCCCAGTCTCGCCAAGTTCTCCCTCTCGTCCGGAATCTCCAGTACCGGATACAGAAGTCCGTCCACTTCCTTGTACTCTAATTCTGCTACCATATGCAATTCTCCTTTCCAATTCTTCGTTCCTCAGAATTGTAGCCTCCGGCGGATTGCCAGTGCCTCCATCTGAATTTGTCAGCTTCGCTGACATCGGCACGGCACCAGAAAATCCAAGGCTTTTCTGATTCTCAACAGCCCTACAATCTTTACTAAATGCTCTAAGAACATTACAGGAGACATCGCATATGAGGGAACCAAGACGGTAAATCGTATCTTCGTCCGTTACTTTTACAATCTGACTAAAATCCTGTTCTTCAGCAGACAAGTCAAATCCGCATCTCGTACCTACAACATATAAAATCCCTTTTCTTGCAAGCTCTGCAAGGTCCGGTACTTCGTGTAAGCCCTCACGTTTTTCGCTGAATTCCTTAATCACACTGCCTGTAATCTGTGATAATTCGGTCATTCGGTTTTCGAATTCCTCTTCAATTATGACTCCGATTTCCCGCTTTGTAAAGTCCTTTAGGGCAATTAGTGAATCTTCTCTTGTCACTCCTTCATACTTTTGATACTTCCCATGTGCTACTTGATATTCCATAAACTCTGGTATCTTATCTCCGTCAAGATTCCAGGTAAGCTCCGACTGTTTTCCACCCGTATCACTGATATCAAACACATATCTCATATATGGCTGCAATGCTTTGGAAGGATAGATTGCAATCCCTTTACTTCCACGCTTTACATACCTGCCTACCTTTTTCCATGTGTCAAAGTCAGCAACCAAAGTGGCATGTGGTTTTTGTGCATATACCATGAGAACATTATCAAATTCATATCGGTATATCTGCCCGGCAAGGCGAAGCACTGATTTCCAGCTTTCCTGTGTTTCCGTCACTTCTTTTATAACCACGTTATAAATCTGCCTGACTTTATAATCTACGCTCATATGCTACACCTCCAATATTGCTTCTCTGATGTCTTTTCCATCAATTTCATTTCCAAGGCTTACCCAGCCTTCACATCTCTCCCTCGCAAAAAGCTCAATTCTCGGAAGATTACCGCATAACTCTACAATTTTCTCCCGTATCTCCTCCGGCTTTTTGCTGTGTTCCATGATTCTTGCATCACACACCTGCGAAATGGAACGGGACACCCTTGAAGGATGCCCCCTTGTTCCAAGCAGGCATATTTCCGAGTTGGAACGGGTCCAGTAACCAAGTCCCATAAACCAGCTGTCTGCTTTCTTATTTCTTTTTACCCAGTTAAAACCACAGGTCTTGTAGGTAAATCCCCACGCTTTCATTACTTCAAGCCCTTCTTTAAGAAGCGGGAATGTTACCCACAAAAACAGGATACTGTCATCTGCTGCAATGCTTTCCACGGGAAGAGAGAGAATGTCATCGAACTTCATACATGAATAATGGCAGTCTGCTGATTTTAGCTGACTGCCACGCTCCGAATACGTCTGGAATTTCCAAGGCGGATCGGCATATATGATATTGAATTTTTCTCCCATAGGCATCCTCCCTTACTCTGCCGCAAGCTTACGAAAACTTCTGAACTCTTCTTTGTCAAAGGCAATCGTATATTCCACTTCTCCTGACTCTTCGGCTGCATTCTGACCTGCAATAAGCTTTCTTGCAACTCTTAAAGTGACATAATTTGCTCTGCAAAGCTTCATGCTCTCCTTAAAGCTCATATCCGACTGATTATGAAGCATCTCACCCATATCCGCAATCTGCTGTTGTACCCTGATACGAATACTTCTTGCGTCCTTTACTGATATTGTCACTCTGTGCTTTGTTTCCTTTGAAACATCCCATTCCTTCTGCAATTCCTTGATTAGAAATTCCATGTTCTTTTCTATATTTTCTTTTCTGCTCATTAAATCTTCCTCCGTCTATCTTGTATTCTGCTGTGTGGGTGCAGCGTCTATTGTTTTTCCCACAAAGTCCTCAGCATCAAGAACAATCTCGCCTCTTTTGTACTGATCCATTACCTGGTTAATGGCATCACCAAGAGTTTCTGCTTTCACAGTAACTGTTCTTGATAATTCTTCTCTGATTTCAATATCAAAGTCCTTTCGTTTAGCCATACAGAATTTACCTCGCTTTCTGTTTATCCAAGTGCACCTCTGCCATGGATATCACATTGGCTGCAACCTCAATGGCATCCTCCATATCAATGCCCCTGACACTTAATACACTCTGCATATCTTTACACACCGTTACCGGAAATACCTTCAGTTCGCTGTCATCATCATAGATTCCGGCAGAGAGATTCTGATGAAACTTATCCATCTTATCCGTACAGAATTCCGCACGCATAATCTCACTTAGAAGCTCCCTGATATCCTCACTGCAAAGTGCATTATTGGCTAACTTGTGTAGCTGTGTAAAATAATCCTCCTGCTCCAGCCGGATATCCTCCCTGTCTTTTTCCATCTTTGTTCCGCCATAATCTTCCCGTATGCCCTGAAAGTCAATGCGTGACGGCTTGGAAGAAAGATATACTCCGTGCTCCCATTCGATACCGATTTCAGGCTCTTCACTGTCGCCCTTAATCTGTCTCATAAAAAGACTTGTACCAAGTCCCACCACAAAGTTTCCATTGCTCATATCCATAAGAAGCAGATTTCTTGGTGATAAAAGCTCCACAACCTTATAATCCTTACCATTGAAATTGTGGAGATTCTCCCCCTGCTTAAACTGGTGTTCCATATGGCTGTAATGATGCTCAACCATCTTGTCTTTCTCTCCATTTTCAGCAATCCCATAAAGCCTTATCTTTTCCTTACATTCAAGACTGCATCTTTCATAATCAAAACGCACATCTTCAACATTTTCATCATTAAATTTCTTATTGAGAAATGCACTAAGATGGCTTTCATCTCTGCAATAACACATGAAAAGAGTCTTGTTACCTGCCAGATATACCTCTGCCCAGTCAGGCTCCAATGTGGTCAACTTAAGCCCCAAAGCCTTGATTTTTCAAGGCTATAGGGCTTT
>OIWO01000046.1_pt1 | contig 142926 bp, 152 predicted proteins | sample 1587641 | NCBI WGS metagenome assembly OIWO01 (sample SAMEA3888924, study PRJEB22519) | human gut metagenome | biome: human gut; feature: human-associated habitat; material: faeces | place: Denmark | collected 2010
GAGATCATGGGCCGCCACGCCGGGTGGCTGGCCGGCAGCGCCGCGCTGGCATCGGCCTGCGGCTCCGGGCCGGACCTGATCTATCTGCCGGAAGTTGATTTTGACATGGAGCAGTTCCTTGCGGATGTGCACCGCATCTATGAGGAGAAAAACAACGTTCTTATCGCCGTTTCCGAGGGCATCCACTACGCGGACGGCTCGTTCGTTTCCGAGGCCAAGGCCTCTGCGACCGACGGCTTCGGCCATGCGCAGCTTGGCGGTCTGGCGGCGCGTCTGGCGCAGGTGATCAAAGAGCGCGAGCACGCCAAGGTGCGCGGCATTGAACTGTCGCTGCTGCAGCGCGCGGGCGCGCATCTCGCCTCCCAGACGGATATCGATGAGGCGTTTGCTGCCGGCAAGATGGCCGTCGAGGCAGCGCTTTCCGGTGAGACCGGAAAGATGGTCGCGTTTGAGCGCGTGATGGCGGACGGTCAGTATACCTGCCGCATGAAGCTCATTCCGCTCTCCGATGTTGCGAACTACGAAAAGAAAGTCCCGGTGGAATGGATCGTGCCGGAGGGCAACAACGTCACGCAGGACTTTATCGACTATGCCCTGCCGCTCATTCAGGGCGTGCCGGAGATTCCGTTGGAAAACGGCCTCCCACGCTATGCGCGGCTGAAAAAGGTGCTTGCAGAATAAGCAAAACGCAGAGTCGGCGAAAAATCGCCGGCTCTGTTCATTTGTGCTGTTCAAGTGCAGGAAAATATGATAAACTAATACATTATCTATTGTAACGAAGGAGTTTCCAAAATGATCACTGTTGATGACCTCTCGCTGCAGTACAGCGGCGCCCCGCTGTTTTCCAAGGTGAACCTGCAGTTTACCCCCGGCAACTGCTATGGCATCATCGGCGCCAACGGCGCCGGCAAATCCACGTTTCTGAAGATCCTCTCCGGTCAGCTCGAGCCGAGCACCGGCAACGTCTATATCGACCCCAAGGCCAGAATGTCCGTCCTCAAGCAGGATCAGACCATGTACGATGCCTATACCGTCATGGACACGGTCATCATGGGTAACCAGCGCCTGTACGACTGCGGCAAGGAGAAGGACGCCATCTATGCCAAGGACGAGATGACGGATGAGGACGGCATTCGCGCCTCCGAGCTGGAGGAGGAGTTTGCCGATCTCGGCGGCTGGGAGGCGGAGTCGGATGCGTCCCGCATCCTGCAGGGCCTCGGCGTCGCGCCGGAGCATCACGAGACCATGATGTCCGACATGGATCCGCGCCTGAAGGTCAAAGTCCTGCTGGCGCAGGCGCTCTTCGGCCACCCGGACATCATCCTGCTCGACGAGCCGACGAACAACCTTGACCTTGCGAGTGTCGTCTGGCTGGAGGATTTCCTGATGGATTACGACGGCACGGTGCTCGTCGTGTCGCATGACCGCTATTTTCTCAACAACGTCTGCACGCATATCGTCGATATCGACTACGGCAAGATCAAGATGTATGTCGGCAACTATGACTTCTGGTACGAATCCAGCCAGCTCATGCAAAAGCTCGTCAAGGATCAGAACAAGCGCGCCGAGCAGAAAATTCAGGAGCTGCAGACCTTTATTGCCCGCTTCTCCGCCAACAAGTCCAAATCCCGGCAGGCGACATCCCGCCGCAAGCTGCTCGAAAAAATCTCCGTTGAGGACATGCCCGCCTCCAGCCGCCGCTATCCGTGGGTCGGCTTCAAGGCCGAGCGCGAGCCCGGCAAGGACCGCCTGTTCGTGACGGACATCAGTAAGACCGTCGACGGCGAAAAGCTGCTCAACCACGTGAGCTTTATTGTCGGCAAAGAGGACAAGATCGCCATTCTCGGCAAGAATGAGCTCGCCGTGACGATGCTCTTCAAGATCCTCATGGGCGACGAGGAGCCGGACGAGGGCACGGTTAAGTGGGGCGTTTCGACCACGCAGGCCTACTTCCCGAAGGATCACAACAGCTATTTTGAAAACTGCGACTATGACCTCATCGACTGGATGCGCCAGTTCTCTACCGATAAGCGTGAGAGCTACCTGCGCACGTTCCTCGGCCGGATGCTGTTTTCTGGCGACGATGTCTATAAGCAGGTCAAGGTTTTGTCCGGCGGCGAAAAAGTGCGCTGCATGATCTCGAAGATGATGCTCTCGGGGGCCAACTTCCTTGTGTTCGACCAGCCGACGAACCACCTCGATCTGGAGAGCATTGCGGCGCTCAATAACGGCATGGCTGCCTTCCCCTACAATATTATCTTCACGAGCCACGACCACCAGCTCACGCAGACGGTCGCCAACCGCATCATTGAGATCACGCCCGACGGCATCATCGACCGCCGCTGCACGTACGACGAGTATATGCACATCGCGGGTCAGGAAGCGGAATAAGCTATGGAGCAGCTTGCGAAAAACCAACTGCATACCGCGCAGATCACGGGCTATACGTCCGACGGCGCGGGTGTGTGCCACATCGCCGGCCGCGCCGTGTTCGTGAAAGGCGCACTCGTCGGTGAGACATGGCAGGTCCGCATCCTGAAGGTGACGGCAAATGCCGTCTACGGTAAGGCGGAGCAGTGCCTGTCTCCTGCCGCGGCACGCACGGAGCCGCCCTGCCCTGTTTACCGCACCTGCGGCGGCTGCAGCCTGCAGCACATGGACTATGACGAGCAGCTGCGCATGAAGCTTGCGCGCGTCAATGATGCGCTCACGCGCATTGGCGGCGTTTCGACGCCGGTGCAGGATATTATCGGCATGGAGTATCCGCTCTGTTACCGGAACAAAGCGATTTACGCCGTCGGCAAAAAGAACGGCCGCGTGGTCAAGGGCTTTTACCGCGCATCCAGCCATGACATCACGCCCGTGGAGCAGTGTCTGCTCCAGCTCCCGCTCGCGGACAAGGCGGCGCAGGCAGTCTGCGATTGGATGAATCTGCGCGGCGTCGCGCCGTATGACGAGGTCACCGGACGCGGAACGGTGCGCCACCTGTTTACGCGCTGCGCCATGCACACGCCCGACGCCGTGCTTTGCATCGTCTCTGCGCGCGGCTTCGGCGCGCAGACGGACGATTTGGTTGCCTACCTGCGCGAGCATTGCCCGGAGCTGACCGGCATCGTGCTCGATGTCAACAAGCAAAAGGGCAACGTCGTGCTCGCCGGAGATTTTTATACGCTCTGGGGCGAGCCAGAGCTGACTGACCGGCTCTGCGGGCTGACGTTCACGCTCTCGCCGCAGGCGTTTTATCAGGTCAATCCCGTGCAGGCCGAGCGGCTGTATGAGCGCGCGGTGGAATACGCCGTCAACGCGCCGACGGATCAGGTGCTGGACCTGTACTGCGGTGCCGGGACGATCAGCCTGTGTCTGGCGCGCAAGGCCGCGCACGTCATCGGGGCCGAGATCGTGCCGGAGGCGATTGAGAATGCGCGCCGCAACGCGGAGCGAAACAGCATCAAGAATGCGGAATTTCTCTGCGCCGATGCCGGTGCCGCTGCGGCGGAGTTGGCCCGGCGCGGCGTCAGGCCGGACTGCATCGTGGCCGATCCCCCACGCAAGGGCATGTCCCCGGAAGCCATCGACGCGATGGTGTCCATGCAGCCGCCGCGGATTGTCTATGTCTCCTGCGACCCGGGCACGCTTGCACGCGACGTGAAGCTGCTCACACAGCACGGCTACACGCTCACGCAGGCGTTGGCCGTGGATATGTTCCCGCAGACGCCGCATGTTGAGACGGTGGCTCTGCTGAATAAACTATCTGAATAAGGCGGTGAAAAAATGTCATTACCGAAGTACAGCGAACTCTATCTGCCCTTTTTGACAACGATTCAAGATGGCGCTGTCTACTCTGTGAAAGAAGTTAGAGATCGTCTGGCATCCAGCCTTCACCTGTCGGAGGATGATCTGTCGCAATTGATTTCCAGCAATCGTCAGTCCGTATGGGCTTCAAGATTTGGCTGGGCAAATACATACTTGAAGAAAGCCGGACTCGTGATCGCGCCGAAAGCCGGTCATTGCCAGATAACCGATGAAGGGAAGCGTCTTCTTAACAGCGGTGTTGATATTACGAATCATTATCTTGCGGAGCATTATACCGACTTTGCAGCGTTTCGGAAAGGAAAAAAGGTTGACATCGCTCCTTCTGGACCGCCGGAAATTGATCTCTCGGACACCCCAACGGAAACTTTTGAGCGCGTCTATTCGATCATCAACGAGCAGCTGGCGGATGAGTTACTCACCGCCATTATAGGTCAAACGCCATCATTCTTTGAAACGCTTGTTGTGGATTTGATGAAAGCCATGGGATATGGTGACGGCTTCGTTACAAAGGCAACCGGTGACGGCGGAGTTGACGGCATTATTTACGAGGATAAGCTCGGATTCAACTTGATCTACATCCAGGCGAAGCGCTGGGACAAGGATTCAGTGATCGGAAAGCCGGAAATCCAGAAATTCACTGGTGCCATGATGGGTCCTCCAAAAGTGGAGAAAGGGCTGTTCATAACGACCGCAAAGTTTTCGCAAGGTGCAATGGATTTTGCAAAAGCGCAGCATATCATCCTTGTCGATGGCGAAAAATTGACGGAACTCATGATTGAATACAATTTGGGCGTATCCGCGCAAAAAACATATCAAATCAAGCGGATCGACAGCGATTATTTTTCGAATGACTCGCAGTGATTTGCATAGCGCACGATCAAAAACAAGCTGTTTTTGCAAAACTCCTCTTGCAATGCACCAGATGTTGTGATATAGTAACTCCGTTATATTAGATGATTTCCCCTATCATGAAAGGATGAATACCATGACTACTTTGGAACTGATTCTGACGATTATCCAGCTGATTTCCGGTCTCGCCGTGACCGTGATCGTGCTGATGCAGTCCGGCAAGAGCGCCGGCCTGTCCGGCGCCATTGCCGGCGGTGCGGAAACGTTCCTTTCCAAAGGCAAAGCCAAGACGCTCGATGCCAAGCTCGCCAAGGCGACGAAATGGTTCGGCCTCGTCTTTGTCATCCTGACGCTGGTGCTGACCGTCCTGATGCACAAGGGCGCGTAATTTCCGGCGCAGCTGTAGAAAAGCGCATCCCCCGGCAATACCGGGGGATGCGCTTTTCTCATGTCCTTAGTCCGGGTACTCTGCGCGGCTGCCGCCGATGAGCTTCGGACGTGTGCGGGCAGCATTGACCGGCGCCTCCCCGATCGTCTTGACCGACAGGCGCAGCGGCACGGCCACATGCTTGAGGTGCATGCCAATCATCGTGTTGCCGATGTCGAGACCGGCGTCGGCCTTCACGAACTCGACCGCGACCGGGTCATCCATCGCCTCATAGACCGCCGTGGCGAACGAGCCGCCGGCCTTTGGCCGCGGGCGGACGCAGACGATCTCGTATCCGAACCGCTCCGCGTCAGCGCGCTCCATGATCAGGGCACGGTTGAGGTGCTCACAGCACTGGGCTTCCAGGCAGAGGCCGCGTGCTTTCAGGATCGGCATGATCTCATCGACTACGGCTTTTGCCGCCTCGGGCGTAGAGCCCTTGCCGATCTTCTGCCCCATGATCTCGCTCGAGGAGCAGCCGACCACGACCTGCTGGCCGGGCTTGAGCGCGGCAACATCCAGCAGTTCGAGCAGGGCTGCGCGGGCGGATTTACGAATCTCTTCATACATGAATGGTCATCTCCAGACAGTTATTAAAAATTCTTATTTCCATTGTAGCACGGCTCGGTGCATTTGACAATCCTCTGCAAGGCGTGTATCATGAGCGTTGACCAAATCATAACAGGAGGATTGCTGTTTTGAAACGCTTCTTTGCTTGTCTTCTCGCTGCGGCGCTGCTCGTCTGCTCCGGCTGCGGCATCAAATCCGAAAAACCGTCGACCAACGGCGCTGCCGGGAAAACGGAGAACTACTACGCCCCGCTGACCGGTGAGCCGCTGAGCACCAAGCCGGAAAATACCCGGCCGTTTGCCGTCATGATCAACAACATCGTCTACGCGCAGCCGCAGGTTGGCATCAGCAACGCGGACATCATCTACGAGATTCCGGCCGAGGGCGGCATCACGCGCATGATGGCCATTTTCAGCCACCTGTATGACGTGGAGTCTGTCGGCAGCATCCGCAGTCTGCGCCCGTATTACCTGAGCGTGGCCCTGTCGTATGACGCCATCGTCATCCACGCCGGCGGCAGCGAGCAGGCCTACAGCGATGTCAGGACCTACAACGCTGACAATCTCGACGGCGTGCGCGACGGCAACACCAGCTCCATGTTCTACCGTGACGCCAGCCGCGGTCAGCACGGCTCGGAGCACACGCTGTTCTTCCACGGCGCGAATGTGGAGGCCCTTGTGGATCAGTACAAGTTCCGCACCGAGCACGAGAGCAGCTACAAGACCGGCCTGAACTTTGCCGACAACGCTGTCCAGCAGTGCACCGGCGGCGCGGCTGCGAATGTGCAGGTGACATTCAACACGTCCAAGAGCACGTCCTTTGCCTACCACGCCGACAGCGGCAAGTACACGGCTGTGCAGTATAAGGCCGACTATAAGGACGGCGCGACCGGCGAAGCGGTTCCGTTCTCCAATTTGCTCATCCTCTCGGCCGATATGAAGACGGTGGACAGCTACGGCCGCCTGGCCGTCGACCTCATCGGCAGCGGCACCGGCTACTTTGTGACCGGCGGCGAGTACGTGCCGATCAAGTGGTCCCGCAGCGACATCAACAGCTGCTTTACTTACACGCTCGAGGACGGCACGGCGCTGAACCTCTCGCGCGGCACGACCTATGTTGGCGTGATCCCGACCAACGGCGGCAGCGCAAACTTCAGCTGAGGACAAAATCAAACTATTTTGCAGCACTATGTGCGTGGGAAACCGCGCACATAGTGCTTTTTCTTTCACAGCGTGGTTGCCTGTTTCCTAAAATATTTGCTATAATAGCTGTACAGCCGGATATGACTGCAAGTGCACAGAAAGGAAGATCGCTATGACCTACAATTTTGATGAGATCATTGACCGCCGCCATACCAATGCGCTGAACACGGATGGTTTTCGCGGCTATATTTTTCACGCCGGCCCGGAAAAGGTGTTTGCTTTTAAGGACGAAGAATTTGTCCGCATGTGGGTCGCTGATATGGAATTTGGCGTGGCACCCGAGATTCTCGACGCGCTGCGCGCGCGGATCGACCGCCGCATTTTTGGCTATACCGGCCTGTATGACGATGAATACTATCACACCTTCTCCGAATGGTGCAAGGATCATTATGACTGGGGCTTTCCCAAAGAGCAGCTGTGCGTCTCGCCGGGCATCATTCCCGCGCTGTACCAGCTGACGGAAACACTTTGCGGCCCGGACGAAAAGGTGCTGCTCAACACCCCTGCCTACGGCTATTTTCTCCATGCGGCGGAGTACGCCGGCGTGGATGTGCTGACTTCCCCGCTGCATAAAAAGGCGGATGGCACGTTTGAAGTGGATTACGAGGACTTCGAGCGCAAGTGCGCCGATCCGGCGTGCAAGCTGGTATTCTGGTGCAATCCGCACAATCCCACCGGCCGTATGTGGATGGAGGACGAGCTGCGCCAGGTTGCTGCGATCATCGAAAAATATAACCTCTGGGTGGTGTCCGACGAGATCCACTGCGACCTGATCCGCTGCGGCCGCCGCCACATCCCGATGGCCAAGGTCATGGACAGCTACCCGAAGCTCATTACCTGCATGGCTCCCACCAAGACCTTTAATATGGCGGGTTTGGCGTTTTCCAACATCATCATCCGCGATCCTGCGCTGCGGGCGCACTTTCAGGAGCGTGACAAGCTGTTCGGCATGGTCAATCCTATGTCGCTGACGGCAGCGCAGGCGGCCTATGCGCACGGCGGCGCGTGGCATGAGGCGCTCAAGCAGTACCTGGACGAAAACTTCGCGTTTGTCAAGGCGTTTCTGGCCCGGGAGCTGCCGGAGGCAGTCATGTACATTCCGGAGGCAACATATCTGGCGTGGGTCGATCTGTCGCGCTGTCTGCCGGATGTGGAGGACCTGCCGGACTTCTTCGCCAACAAGGCGGGCGTGCTGCTCGAGGGCGGGGATTCCCTCTTTGTTGGCAACGCGAAAGGGTATGTGCGCCTGAATCTTGCCATGCCGCGTGCGATCATTCAGACCGGTCTGGAGCGGATGCGCGATGCGATCCGCAACGAGCGGGCAGATCATTAAAAAGTGATAGCAAAAGCCCGATATGGCAATGGCCATACCGGGCTTCTTCGTATTTTATTCCCATGTCTTCCATACATCCGGGCAGTAGCCAACCGTGGCCTGTCTGCCGTTGCGGACGATGGGTGTCTGCAGCAGGGACGGATCCTCGAGCAGCCGCTCGATCTTGTCCTGCTCATAGGCCAGGTGCTGTACAAATGCGTAATCCGCTGCCTTTGGATTGAGCATGGCGTCAAGCCCGACGGCGTTTTTCACGCTCGTCAGCTCGCCGCGGCTCATACCGTAACGCAGCAGGTCGATGGCCTGATACGGGATGCGGCGTTCCTTAAAATAGCGCTCGGCCTTTTTTGTGTCAAAGCATTTGGATTTGCCCCAGATCTGGATCTTCATGGTGCGCTCCCCTGCTCAGACTTCGATGATCACGGGCAGCACCATGGGGCTGCGGCGCGTGGTCTTATACAGATAACCGCTGATGTTCGACTTCACGCGGCCCTTGATGGTCGCCCAGTCGTGCTGTTTCTGCCGCTCACAGCTGGCAAGGCTCTCGTTGACGACGCGCTTGAGTTCGCCCATGAGTGCCTCCGCCTCTTTGACATATACAAAGCCGCGGGTGATGATCTCGGGATCAGCGACCGGCTTACCGTTTTCGGACGAGAGCGTGATGATGGCCATGACGATACCGTCCTCGGCCAGATGGCGGCGGTCGCGCAGCACGGCGCTGCCGACGTCACCGATGCCGGTGCCGTCGATATACACGTCGCCCGCCGGAACATTGCTCGTCGCACGCATGCTGCGCTTGGTGATCTCGATCACTTCGCCGTTTTTGGCCACGAGCACATTCTTCGGCTCCACGCCCATGAGCTTGCCGATCTCGGCGTGTTTGCAGAGCATGCGGTACTCGCCGTGCACAGGGATGAAGTAGTGCGGCTTTGTCAGTGCGAGCATCATCTTCAGCTCCTCCTGGCACGCATGGCCGGAGACGTGCAGCGGTGTGTTGCGGTCATAGATGACCTCCGCGCCCTTCTGGAACAGCTCGTCGATGACGCGGCTGATCGTGATCTCGTTGCCCGGAATGGCCGAGGCCGAGATGATGACACGGTCGCCTGCGTCGATCGTGACCTGCTTGTGCTCGGAGAACGCCATGCGGTGCAGTGCAGACATCGGCTCGCCCTGACTGCCGGTGCAGATGATGACGGTCTTGCTGCGCGGCAGACTGCCGATCTGCGACATGTCCATCATGACGCCGTCCGGAATGTCCACATAGCCGAGCTCCGTTGCCACGCGCATAACATTTTCCATGCTGCGGCCGGTGATGCCGACCTTGCGCTTATACTTTGCCGCCACGTTGATGATCTGCTGCAGGCGGTGGACATTGGACGCGAAGGTCGTGACAATGATGCGCTTATTGCAGTCTTTGAACAGCTCGTCAAAGCAGTCGATCACGCGCGCCTCCGAGGCACAGTAGCCGGGCCGCTCCACGTTCGTGGAGTCCGACAGCAGTGCGAGCACGCCCTCGTTGCCGAGCTGACCTAGGCGCGGCAGATCGATCATGCCGCCCTGAATGGGCGTGAGGTCGATCTTGAAGTCGCCCGTGTGGACGACGGTGCCGATCGGCGTTTTGATGGCCAGCGCGACGGAATCGGCAATGCTGTGGTTCGTGTGGATAAACTCGATCTCAAAGCAGCCGAGCTTAAACTTATCACCCGGTTTTTTCGTGAAAATCTGCGTATGATAGAGCAGGTCGTGCTCTTCGAGCTTGAGCTCGATTATCGCAGCCGTCAGGGGCGTTGCATAGATCGGCATGTCGAGCTGCTTGAGCACATACGGGATCGCACCGATGTGATCCTCATGCCCGTGCGTGATGACCATGCCGCGGATGCGGTTTTTGTTTGCTTTCAGATAGCTGATGTCCGGGATGACCATGTCGACGCCGTAGAGGTCCTGATCCGGAAAGCCCATGCCGCAGTCGACAAGGAACATGTCCTTGCCATACTCATAGACGGTGAGATTCTTACCGATCTCACCGAGCCCGCCGAGCGGGATGATTTTCAATTTGGATGCCATTCGTAACTCCTTTGCGTTCGCTTTCGGGCAGACTTCTCCCCCGGAAGCTGGTTGATGTGATGTTTCGAAAAATATGTACGAAATGCGTTGCCTGCGGCAGCGGATGACCAGAGTATCCCCAGAAATCCGTACCGTCAAACCTGTTACATTTCCATTCGGCCGGCCAGCGCCCGCAGGAGCGTGGCATCGTCCGCATATTCCAGATTGGAGCCGACCGGAATGCCGTAAGCCAGACGCGTGATCTTCACGTCAAACGGCTTGAGCAGACGCGCGATATACATCGCGGTCGCCTCGCCCTCCGTGTCGGGGTTCGTGGCCATGATGACCTCCGTGATCCCGCCGGCAGCCACACGCTTGACCAGCTCCTGGATCCGGATGTCGTCCGGGCCAATGTGATTCATTGGTGACAGCACGCCGTGCAGGACGTGATAGACGCCGTTGTACTCGCGGCTGCGCTCAAACGAGAGCACGTCGCGCGGCTGCGCCACGACGCAGATGGTGCTCTGGTCGCGCTTCGGAGAGGCACAGATGGTGCACGTCTCCTGATCGGTGAGATTCTGGCAGATGCTGCAGCAGTGGATGTTTTTCTTGGCGTCCACAATGGCGGCTGCAAACTTCAGCGCCTCCTCTTCCGGGAGGGACAGGACATGAAACGCCAGCCGCTGCGCGCTCTTACGCCCGACGCCGGGCAGCGCGGCAAACTGGTCAATGAGGTTTTCAAGTGCATTCGGGAAAAAAGACATGGTACTACCGTCCTGAATCAAGCATTGCGGATGGCGGCAATGGCGGCCGCACGGTCACTCGGGCGGAACACAGCGCTGCCGGCAACAAGCACGTTTGCGCCCGCCTGCTTCACGAGCGGGGACGTCTCCGGGTCGATGCCGCCGTCTACCTCCAGCTCACACGCGGGATTGACCTCCAAGATCCGCTCGTGCAGCTGTGCAATTTTCGGCAGCTGATCGGCCATGAAGCGCTGTCCGCCGAAGCCGGGCTCGACCGTCATGACCAAAGCCAGATCCAGCAGCGGCAGATACGGGATGAGCACACTCTCCGGCGTTTTCGGCTTGATGGCAAGGCCGACCTTCTTGCCGTGCGCCTTCACATCCGCAATCGCGGCGAAAATGTCCTGTGGCTCGTCAGCCTCGACGTGGAACACGACGAGATCCGCTCCGGCATCGCAAAAATCGCCGACGTAGCGATGCGGCCGGTCGATCATCAGGTGTACATCCAGAAACATTGACGTATGCTTGCGCACGGACTTCACGACCGGGATGCCGATCGAGATATTCGGCACAAAAATGCCGTCCATTACGTCAATATGGACATAGTCCGCGCCGCCGGCCTCGATCTGACGGATGTCCTCGCCGAGTGTGCAAAAGTCCGCCGAGAGGATGGAAGGTGCAAGTTTTGTCATGGATGTCACTCCGTTCTGGGAATGTCCGGTTACCCGGACGCAATATCACATATTATAACCTAGTTATTATACACCTGTTACGGATATCCTGCAAGTGCCGCGGACAAAAAATCGTCGCTTGACGAATGCCGCCGCCTGCGCTATCATGTGCTTCAGATACTTCAAAGAACAGGAGCGAATCAAATGTCTATCGAAGCAGGAAGAGCGTATTTCCGCCAGTTTGGTATGGAAGATCGCGTTCAGGAGTTTACGGTCTCGAGCGCGACCGTCGATTTGGCTGCAAAGGCCCTCAGTGTCGAGGGTGCGCGGATCGCGAAAACACTGTCGTTCAAGACGGCGGACGGCTGCATGCTGATCCTTGCCGCCGGAGATGCGCGTATTGATAATCATAAATTCAAGGAGAAATTCCATATGAAGGCCAAGATGCTCTCGGCTGATGAGGTGCTGGAGCTGGTGGGCCACCCGGTCGGCGGTGTGTGCCCGTTCGGCTGCAAGGAAGGCATCCCGGTGTATCTGGACGTGTCTCTGCAGCGGTTCAAGACCGTATTCCCCGCTGTCGGCAGCCCGTCGAGCGCGATTGAGTTGGACCTGGACGAGCTCTACAAATACTCCAACGCCCTTGAATGGATTGACGTCTGTAAGCTCCCGGATCCAGCTGAGGCGTGAGCAGGACGCAAAAAAGCCTGACGAACCATTGTTCGTCAGGCTTTTTTTCTTTGCAGGGTATTACGCCAGCAGTTTGGTCATGCTCTTGAGGCTGATGACCAGTGTGGAGGCGTTATGCAGCAGCGCCGAGGTTGCGGGCGGCAGGACACCGGCCACGCCCAGGCAGATCAGCAGGAAGTTAAAGCTGATGATCTTGCGATAGTTGCTGTGGATACGCTCCATGAGCGCGTCACTCAAGCGTTTGAGCGTCAGCAGTGCGTACAGATCATTGGCGCCGACCGTGATATCGGCCACTTCGCGCGCGATGGCCGCACCGTCACTGATGGCAACACCGGCATCTGCCTCGGAAAGCGCCGGGGAATCGTTCACGCCGTCGCCCAGCATGATGACTTTACGCCCTGCCGCGTGCTCCGCCTGAATGAAGGCGGCCTTGTCCTCCGGGAGTACTTCGGCGAAATAGGCATCCACGCCGACCGCCTCTGCGACTGCGCGGGCGGTCTTTTCGTTGTCACCGGTCATCATGACCAGCTTGGACACGCCGAGTTCCCGCAGTCCGCGGATGACATCAGCCGCTTCCGGGCGCAGCGGATCCTCAATGCAGATGACTGCCGCCAGCACACCGGAGACAGCCAGGTACAGGTGCGAATACGTATCTGGCAAGGCGTCAAACTTGGCCTGCTCCCCTGCCGGGATGACGCAGTGCTCATCCTCAAAGACAAAGTGATGGCTGCCGATGACGACCTTCTGCCCGTCGACACTGCTGGAAATGCCGTGCGCGACCAGATACTCCACACGCGAATGGCGCTCCTCATGGCGCAGACCGCGGCGCGCTGCCTCCGCGACGACCGCTTTGGCCATGGAGTGCGGATAGTGCTCCTCCAGACAGGCAGCCAGACGCAGCATATCCGCCTCGTCATTGCCGCCGAAGGTCACAATCTGTGCGATTTTCGGCTCGGCGCGCGTCAGCGTACCGGTCTTGTCAAAGACGACCGTGCTAGCCTCGGACACAGCCTCAAGGAACCGCCCGCCCTTGACGGACAGGTGATGATCGCTGGCCTCTCTCATGGCGGAGAGTACGGCGATCGGCATCGAGAGCTTGAGTGCGCAGGAGAAATCGACCATCAGCACCGCCAGCGCTTTGGTCATATTCCCCGTCAGAAGCCAGACCAAGGCTGTTGCGCCCAAACTGTACGGAACGAGCTGGTCCGCAAGGTGCGACGCGTGGTCCTCCGTTGCGGACTTGAGCTTTTCCGACTCCTCGATCATGCGGATGATGCGGTCGTAGCGGCCGCTGCCGGCGCCCTTTTCCACGCAGATGGTGCAGTCGCCCTCTTCGACGACGGTACCGGCATAGACATAACCGCCTTCCGTTCTGCGGACGGCTAGCGGCTCACCCGTGATGGACGCCTGATTGACCATCGCCTCGCCGGCAACGACTTTGCCGTCAAGCGGGATCACACTGCCGGTGCGGACCACGATCCGGTCGCCGACCTGAACGTCTGCCACCGGCACAAGCACCGAGCCTGCGTCCGTCTCTTTCCAGACTTTGTCCACATTCAGGGACATGGTCTGCGCGAGATCAGCAACAGACTTTTTGTGCGTCCACTCGTCAAGAATATCACCGATGCCCAGCAGGAACATGATCGAGCTTGCCGTCTTGAAGTCCTTACGCAGCATCGAGACCGAAATCGCCGTTGCGTCTAGCACCGGCACCTGGATCTTCTTGTGCATCAGGCACGTCAGCCCGGCCTTGATATACGGCACAGAACGCGCGACCGTGATCAGCGTGCGTACAGAGCTCGGAACGAACAGCTGCTTGAGACCGCGCCAGCACAGCGACGCGACCAGCTTGTCCTCAAACTCGCGGCTCATGGCGCGACTGCTGTGCTCCAGAGCGAGCGCCTGCTCATTGGCATAGGCAAAGGACGAGAGCGCTTTTGTAACCGCTTCCCGCGGCCCGTCATAACAGATCACAGCGTCACCGGTGCGGTCATAGACCGTTGCTTTCGTCACGCCCGGGGTCTGATTCAGGTATGCTTCCAGAATGTCCGCCTGCTGCAGCGACATGGCACCCTGCATTGTATGCACGCGCATACGGCCTCGGGTTTCATGCAGGATTGTGCATTTCATACTTACTCAGCCTTCTCTGCCGTGTCCTCAATGACCTCGGCCTGCTCGGCCGCGCGCTTTTCGTTGAACGCCTTGGCGCCGGCCAGAACGTCACCCGCGAGCTCCTTGATGTTCGTCACAACTGCCATGACGTCCTCTTTCTCGCGCAGCGCGGCTGCCGTCGTATACACATACACCTTCTGGGCATCTTTGCTTGCGAGAATCTTCGCGCCGACCGTTGCAAACAGTGCGCCGCCAACAAATGCTCCCAATTTTTCCATGCTCATCATGATTACCTCCGTGTTTTTTGATCCGCATGACTGCGGTCAGGTTAGCTGACTCGAATTTAAATTAGATATCACTAACCGTCAACTTGAAGTTATACCACTCAAACCGACTTTTTTCAAGCGCTGGAATAAAAATTTATACATTTCGGCAACGTCAACAAAAGTGCCCCGCCGGGAACGGCGGGGCGTGATCAATCTGTCGGATTTTGATTATTTCAGCAGCACCTTACGGAAGTTTTTCTTGCCGCGCTTGAGCACGATGCCGGCTTTCAGCTCCGCGCCCGAAAAGGTCTTGGCAATATCGGTGACCTTCTCGTCGTTGGCCGCTACGCCGCCCTGCTGCACATTGCGTCGGGCGTCGGACTTGGACGCACACAGGCCACTCTTAACGAGCAGGCTGAGGATGTCCGCGCCGTCTTCGGCCGTGATCTCGACCGTCGGCACACCTTCGCCGGAGCCGCCGAACACGGCCTTTGCAGCCGCCTGGGCCTTATCGGCCTCGACCTCGCCATGGACCATTTTCGTGAGCTCATAGGCCAGGATCTCCTTGGCTTTGTTGAGCTGCTCGCCCTGCCAGCCGTCCATCTTGTCGATCTCCTCGAGCGGGAGGAACGTCAGCATGCGGATGCACTTGAGCACGTCGGCATCGTCGACGTTGCGCCAATACTGATAGAACTCAAAGGGGCTGGTCTTGTTCGGGTCAAGCCAGACAGCTCCCTTGGCGGTCTTGCCCATTTTCTTGCCCTCGGAGTTGAGCAGCAGCGTGATTGTCATGGCGTGGGCGTCCTTGCCGAGCTTGCGGCGGATGAGCTCCGTGCCGCCAAGCATATTCGACCACTGGTCGTTGCCGCCGAACTGCATGTTGCAGCCGTAGTGCTGGAACATGTAGTAGAAATCATAGCTCTGCATGATCATGTAGTTGAACTCCAGGAAACTCAGGCCCTTTTCCATGCGCTGTTTGTAGCACTCGGCACGCAGCATATTGTTCACGGAGAAGCACGCGCCCACTTCGCGCAGGAGCTCAATGTAGTTGAGCGGCTTGAGCCACTCGGAGTTATAGAGCATGAGCGCCTTGCCGTCCGAGAAATCGATGAAGCGCTCCATCTGGCGCTTGAAGCACTCGGCGTTGTGCTTGATGGTCTCTTCGGTGAGCATCTGGCGCATATCCGTGCGGCCGGAGGGATCGCCGATGAGGGTCGTGCCGTCGCCGATGAGGGCGATAGGCTTGTTGCCCGCCATCTGCAGGCGCTTCATGAGGCACAGGGCCATGAAGTGGCCGACGTGCAGCGAATCTGCCGTGCAGTCAAAGCCAATGTAAAACGTGGCTTTGCCGTTGTTGATCATGTTTTTGATCTCGTCCTCGTTCGTCACCTGTGCGATCAGGCCGCGGGCGATCAGTTCATCATACAGTGTCATCGTTTTCTCTCCCTTGCGTTATTCTTTGACTTTATTTTCAGCGAGAATTTCTTCGGCGCGCTGCGCGCCCCAGGCAATCATGTGGGCGCAGTGGCCTTTGCCGCCGTTTTTTGCCACGAGCTCTTGACAGCGCAGGCAGCCGAATTCAGCACGGAAGCTCTGCGTCATCTGCTTGGTCATGGCGGTGGCGGTGGCCTGGTCGGCCGCGAGGCCGAACGCCATCACGGCGCCGGTGATGCTGCCGCAGATCTCTCCGCAGCGGACGCCGCCGCCAAAACCGGCCGCGACGCGCTTGGCGGTGTTTTCGTCCAGACCGGTCTCCTCCCGCAGGGCGGCAAGCACGCTCTGTGCGCAGTTGCAGCCGCTGTTGTGATATGCAATGGCGGATTCCTGAATACTCATGATTCTCTCTCACCTTTCTTGAGTGATTGTTTATAGGCAGCGGCAGAGGCAAGCTGCTCGGCCGCGCTGGCCAGCGTCAGGGGGGTGATATGGTCGCCGCCGTAAAGCCGCGCGATCTCGCGCTGACGGCCGTCATGATCAAGGGGCTGCACCGTTGTGCGGGTGCGGCCGTCATGCTCGCACTTTTCGATCAGGTAATGCTGATCGGCCATGGCAGCGATCTGCGGCAGGTGCGTGATGCAGATGACCTGCTTGGTCACGGAGAGTTTGCTGAGCTTCTCCCCCACGCGCTGTGCGGCCACGCCGGAGACACCGGCGTCCACCTCATCAAAAACCATGGATGGTACGTCATCGCGTTCGGCAAAGACGTTTTTGAGTGCCAGCATGATGCGCGACAGCTCACCGCCGGACGCGATCTTGCTGATGCGGCCGAGCGCCTCGCCGGTGTTCGCCGAGATCAGAAAGCGCACATTGTCCGCGCCAACGGCCTGAAAGCCGGGATCGCCGCCGAGCGGCGTGATCTCCACGCGAAAACGTGCCGACGGCATGGACAGCTCGCGCAGTTCGCGTTCGACCTGCTGCTCCAATGCCGCTGCGGCGGTCTGGCGCGCCTGTGTCAATTTCGCCGCCTCGGCGCGCGTCTGCTCCGCCTGCTTCTGGATCAGCGACTCGAGCTTCTGCAGCCGGTCGCCGGCGTATTCGATCTGATCGAGCCGGGTTCGGGCCGCCTCGAGCGTGTCGATCAGCCCTGCCTCGTCTGTGTTGTATTTCCGCTCCAGCCGCCGGAGCAGTGACAGGCGCGTTTCGATGCGGTCAAACTCCTCATCGGAAAAGTCCAGCCCGTCGCGGAAGTCGCGCAGCGTCTCCGCCGCGTCCTGCAGCGTGAAGACGGCGCTCTTGACCGCTTCCGGCAGACTCACAAGCTCACTCGCGTAGTTCGCGGCACGCTCGACCTCCGACAGGGCTTCTCCCGCCAGCGCGGATGCAGAATCGTCCCGCCCGGCCAGCAGATCATACGCCTGATCGACCGCCTCTGAGAGCTTTTCAAAGTTCCGCAGCAGGTCACTCCGCGCCGTGAGCTCCGCCTCTTCCCCGGCCTTGAGCTCCGCACGTTCCAGCTCTTCGATCTGGCGGCGGAGACTTTCGGTCAGCAGTTCCTTTTCGTTTTCATAGGTCGAGAGCGTGTCACGCTCCTTGCACAGCGCCTGATAGGCCCGGTACTGCTCGCGATAGCGCGCAAGCTCCGGTTCCAGTTGGCCAAACCGGTCCAGATTGCGCAGGTGCTCCCGCTCGTCGAGCAGGTGCTGACCGTCGTTCTGGCCGTGGATATCGAGCAGCAGCGTACCCAGCGTGCGCAGCTGCGCCGTCGTGACCGGAACACCGCAGACGCGGCAGGACGTCTTGCCCTCTGCCGTAATCTGGCGGCGGATGATGAGTTCATCGTCGCACTCGATCTCGTTTTCTTCGCACCATGCCTGGCAAGGGTCGGGATCGAATGTTGCGCAGACGACCGCCTTTTCCGCGCCGGTGCGCACCAGTTCGCGCGAGGCGCGCGCGCCGAGGATCGCGTGCATGGCGTCCACAAGGATGGACTTGCCCGCGCCGGTCTCGCCGGTCAGAATGTTCAGGCCGGGGCCGAGTTCCAGATTGGCCCGCTCGATGACCGCGACGTTTTCAATATGCAGTTCTCGCAGCAAAGCGCTTCACCTCCTGCGGTGTCGTCAAAGCAGCTTTTCGATCTCGTGGAAAAACTCATCGGCGGATGTGTTGTCCTTCATGAGCAGAAACGCCGTGTCGTCGCCCGCCAGCGTGCCGACAAGCGTGTCGATGCGCATGCTGTCAAGCGCGGAGCACGCAGCCGAGGCAAGGCCCGGCAGCGTCTTGATGACGATGATGTTCTGCGCCTCGGCGTAAGATGTTACGCACTCGCGGAAGATTTTTTTCAGCCGCTCGTCGTAGCCGGGAAATTCGTCCGCCGCCGGTGCGGCGTAGCGGTATTTCCCGCTCGGCGAGAGTGTTTTCGTCAGGTGCAGCTCCTTGATATCGCGTGACAGCGTCGCCTGCGTACTCGGAACGCCGTGCTGTGCCAGCACATCCATGAGCTGGTTTTGCGTCTCGATCTCCTGCTCTGCAATGATCTGCAAAATGATGTTTTGTCTGGTGGATTTCACGTCGTCCCTCCTCATAGTCTGTCTGTCAGCTTGCCAAAAGCCGTTTCATAAAAGCTGCGGATGCCGGTATCGGCCAGCAGCGTGTAATTGTCCGATCTGCGGATGCGGATCTGGTCGCCGCGGATGAGTGCGATGCTGTCCCCACCGTCCGCCACAAGAATGGCCGGCCGGTCATGGATCCGCTCCGGCACGATTGTGATTTGTCGCCCGGGCGCAAGCACAAAGGATTTTCCGGCCAGACTGTGCGCGCAGATGGGCGTCATGATGATGTTTTCATTTTCCGGCTCGACGAGCGGGCCGCCGGCCGACATGGAGTAGGCCGTGGAACCGGTCGGCGTGGCGACGATGATACCGTCACCGTTAAAGCGCGTGATGGGTACGCCGTCACCATAAGCGGTCACACAGATGCAGTCTACGTGCCCGCCGTGAATGACCACGTCGTTGAGCACCGACTGCGTGCAGATGGTCCGCTCATTGCGCACGAGCTCCACATCGAGCATCATGCGCCGGCTGATGGTATATTTCCCGTCCGCAATCTCGAGCAGCATGTCCAGCTCGTCTTCCTCCAGACCGGCCAGAAATCCCTTGCCGCCGAAGTTCACACCGATGATCGGGATCGCGTGGTCGCGAAGTGTGACTGCAACATGCAGGATCGTCCCATCGCCGCCCATGACGATGATGAGTGCGGCGTCCTGAGCCGCCTGCTCCAGCAGCTGCACCGGGATATTCTCCGGCAGATAGGCTTTCGGCGCAAACACCGGCGAGACGATGACCTGATGGCCGTGCTCCGTGAGCATCCGATAAACCGACAGCGCTTTTTGTAATCCGCTGTCCCGATATGGATTGGCCGCAATGACAATATGTTTCATACGCTGCTCTCTTTTCCGTGGGCCAGCGCACCGTGCGATTGTTCCACAACAGCCGCCGGATCCAGCTCCGGCGCAGGGTGCGTCCCCTTGCGCAGGTAGCCAAGGTACTCAATGTTGCCCTCCGGGCCCTTGATGGGCGAATAGTCCAGCCCCATGACGGTAAAGCCCGCACCGGGCACAAAGTCCAGAAAGCTCTCGAGCACCTCCAGATGCACTTTCGGATCCCGGACGACGCCTTTTTTGCCGACCTCTTCGCGCCCGGCCTCAAACTGCGGCTTGATAAGGCAGACGACTGCAGCGTCGTCTTTCAGCAGTGGACAGACCGCCGGCAGGATAAGTTTCACGGAGATGAACGACAGATCCATGACTGCGAGATCCAGCGGTTCCGGGATCTGATCGCTTGTGATATAGCGCACGTTTGTGCGCTCCTTGGAGATCACGCGCGGATCGTTGCGCAGGCTCCAGGCCAGCTGGCCGTAGCCGACATCGACGGCATAGACCTTTGCCGCGCCGTTTTGCAGCAGCACATCCGTGAAGCCGCCGGTCGAGGCGCCACAGTCGATGCACGTCAGACCGGTGGGATCGACCGGAAATACCTTGAGCGCCTTTTCCAATTTGAAGCCGCCGCGGCTGACATAGGGCAGCGTGTTGCCGCGCACCTCGATTTTCACATCGGGTGCGACCTGCGCGCCGGGCTTGTCCGCGCGCTGACCGTTGACATAGACCACGCCGCTCATGATGATTGCCTTCGCGCGCTCGCGGCTCTCACTAAAACCCTGATCAAAAACAAGCTGATCGAGTCGTACCTTCTTCATGCGCCGTTCTCCCCTCTCTCGTCGGAGCGCATCGCCTGCGCGGCGACAGTGATCGCCCGGGCGTCTAGGCCGTATGCTGCTTTGAGCACATCCGGCGCGCCGTGCGGGATGATGCCGTTGCCAAGATTCAGCAGCCGCGCTGCTTTCAGCGTGATGCCGGCCTGTTCTGCCGCGGAGAGCACCTGCTCGCCAACACAGTTGGCTGCGCAGACGTCCTCGACAGCCAGCAGCCGCCCCGTCTTGTGTAAGGACGCAAGTACTGGTGTCCATTCCAGCGGCGCGATCTGTGCGAGCTTGATCACTTCGGCTGAAATGCCTTGCTGTGCAAGCTGCTCTGCCGCCTGCAGCACATCGTTGATGACAATGCCGTAGGTCAGAATCGTCAGATCGCTGCCTTCCCGTAAAACCGCGACGGGCTCCGGATGACAGTCCTGATAAGCGCCCTCACCGCCGCGCGGATAGCGCACGGCGACCGGGCCGTCCAGCTCCAGCACCGCCTTGCGCAGCATCACGCGCAGCTCAGCGAAGCTCGCCGGGCAAAGGATGCGCATATACGGCACGGAGCTCAGATAACTGATGTCAAAGCAGCCGTTGTGCGTATCGCCGTCGTTGCCGACGATGCCGGCGCGGTCAACGCCGAGCACCAGATGCAGCCGCTGCAGCGACGTGTCGTGGATGAGCATGTCGTACGCGCGCTGCAGAAAGCTGGAGTAAATCGCCGCAACAGGTTTGAGCCCCTGCTTGGCCATGCCGCTGGCCATCGTGATCGCATGCCCTTCCGCAATGCCGACATCATAGAGCCGGTCAGGATGGTGCTCGGCAAAGGCTGTCAGGCCCGTGCCGGTCAGCATGGCCGCCGTGATGGCGACGACCGTCGGATCCTCGTCCGCCAGCTGCGAGAGTGTTTCGCCGAATACATGCGAAAAGTCCGGCTTGGATGCCGGCAGCGCGCCGGTCACTGGGTCGAACGAGCTGACGCCATGATATTTTTCCGGCGCCTGCTCCGTATATGGGATACCCTTGCCCTTTTGCGTCACGACGTGCAGCAGCACCGGCTGGCGCAGATCGCGTGCCCAGCGCAGCATCTTCTCCAGCTGCGGCTCATCGTGCCCGTCCACCGGGCCAATATAATAAAAGCCCATATCGTCGAACATGTTGTTCGGCAGGACGAGGTCTTTCACGCGCTCCTTCACACGGTGCAGTACTTTATACAGCCCGCGCGCCTTGCCGACGGTGCTGCGGTAAAACTGCTTGAAGTGCAGATAGCTCGGCTTCACGCGCTGCTTGGACAGCAGCGTCGCCATGCCACCGACGTTTTTGTTAATGGACATGCCGTTATCGTTGAGAACAATGACCATCGGCTCGCCGCTCTGCCCGGCGTCCGACAGGCCCTCATATGCCAGGCCGCCGGTCAGTGCGCCGTCGCCGATGAGGGCAATGACGTCATAGTCCGCTCCCGTGAGCGTGCGCGCCCGGGCCATACCCAGCGCGACGGAGATCGACGTGGAGGCGTGGCCGGCCACAAACGCATCGTGCACGCTCTCGTCCGGCTTCGGGAAGCCGGCGATGCCGCCGAACTGCCGCAGCGTGGTAAACGCCTCTCTTCGCCCGGTCAGGATCTTATGCACGTAACTCTGATGACCGACGTCGAACACGAGCCGGTCGTTTTCGGTGTTAAATACACGGTCGATTGCGACCGTGAGCTCCACCGCGCCGAGATTGGACGCCAGATGCCCGCCGGTCTTTGCAAGATTCTCGACCAGGAAAGAACGAAGTTCCGCACACAGTGCCGGAATTTCTTCCGCCGGCAGCGCCTTCAGGTCGGCCGGTGAATGGATTCGCTCTAATATACTCAAAACAGAATACCTCACGCATAATAATACATGATATACTATAACAAAAAGTGCCGGACTTTACAAGAGTAAGCCGGCACTTTTCGTATTTTCACCGGAAGTCCGGTGGTTTATGGGGTCAGTTTTTCCGATCCGCCAGTGAGCGGGCGAGCTGCCGCAGGAAAGCGCTGTCCGCAAACACACCGTCCACGGCCGCAGCCGCTTCCTCGGACAGCTCGTGCACATAGGCGCTGCAGCGCTCCAGACCATAGAGCGCCATGAAGGTGTTCTTCCCCTCGCGCGCATCCGAGCCGATGGGCTTGCCGAGCTCTGCCTCCGTGCTGATGACATCGAGCATGTCGTCACGGATCTGGAATGCCAGACCAAGCGCCTTGGCATACTGCGCCGCAGCCGCGTGCTGCTGCGCGTTGCCGCCGCCGCAGGTCACACCCATGAGGCAGGCGGCGTGGATCATCGCTGATGTCTTACGGTCATTGATGTCCATCAGTTCCTCCTTCGTGAGGACCTTGCCCTCGCCCTCCATATCGAGCTGCTGACCGCCGCAGATGCCGCTTTCACCGGCGGCTTCCGCAAGCAGACGCGCGCACTCGGCGCGCACTTCCACCGGCAGGTCCGTCGAAAGGATCGTGCGGAACGCTTCTGCCTGCAGGGCATCGCCTGCAAGCGTCGCCGTGCACTCACCGTAAATCACGTGGTTCGTCGGCTTGCCGCGGCGCAGGTCATCGTTATCCATGCACGGCAGATCGTCATGGATGAGCGAATAAGTATGCACCATCTCGACCGCGCATGCGATCGGAAGTGCAGCCCGTACGTCCCCACCGCACGCGGCGCAGAACGCGAGCACCAGTACCGGGCGCAGACGCTTGCCGCCAGCGGTCAGGCTGTAGTGCATCGCCTCCAGAAGGCGGTGATAGGAGATGGCCGTGTCCGCAAAATAAGTATTGAGCGCCGCATCGGCGAGCGCTTTATATTCCTGATACTGTGCCTGATAATCCATGTATCATTCCTCGGTTTCAAACGGGAGCTCGACGGGCGCACCGTCACTCCCTTTCTTGAGCTGCACGACTTTCTGCTCTGCCGTATCCAGCATTTCGTTGCAGGCCGCGAGCAGGTGTGATCCCTCCTCAAACAGCGCCAGCGACGCATCAAGCGGCACATCGCCCTTTTCCAGCTGCTTGACGATCTCGTCCAGCCGCTGCATGGACGCTTCAAAGGTCAGTTTCTGTTTTGCCATGGGCACCCTCCCTGTTGTTCACGGTGCAGTGCAGCGCACCGTCCTGAAGCTGTACGCGGATCGTGTCGCCGGGTTGTGTCTGCGCCGCTGAGCGGAGCACCGCACCGTCGACATCCGTTGCCACGGCGTAGCCGCGGGCAAGTACTTTCAGCGGACTCATCGCATCCAGCGCCGCTGCGTACTGCGCAAAGTCATGTCTGCGCGCAGCGAGCCAGCGCTCCCCCGCCGCCGTCAGGCGGCTGCGGGTGTAGTCCAGCTCCACGCGCCGGAGGTCAAAATAAGCAGCCGGTGACTGCAGCACACGGCGGCCGGCCAGATTCTGCAGTGCGGTCCGGCGCTGCGTCATCTGTTTGCGCATCGCCTGCACCATGTGGATGTCATATCCGCGCAGTGTTTCGCGGATATCCTCCGCATTCGGCACGGCCAGCTCCGCCGCGTTCGACGGCGTTGCGGCGCGCAGATCGGCCACGAAGTCCGAGATCGTCACATCCGGTTCGTGTCCGACGGCAGATATGACCGGGATGTCCGAATCATAGATCGCACGCGCGACCCGCTCGTCATTAAACGCCCACAGGTCCTCGATCGAACCGCCGCCGCGGCCAGTGATGATCAGGTCGCCAACCTGATAGCGATTGGCATACCGGATGGCGCCGGCGATCTCCGCCGGCGCCTCCGTCCCCTGCACGCGCACGGGCAGCAGCACGACCTTGCTGGCGGGCCAGCGCTTGCCGAGCACGCGGATAATATCACGCACGGCCGCGCCCGCCGACGATGTGATCACAGCGATCCGCTGCGGAAATGCCGGCAGCGGCTTTTTGTGCGCGCGGTCAAACAGGCCCTCTTTCTGCAGCTGTTCCTTGAGCTGCTCATAAGCGGCATACAAGTCGCCCACGCCGCCCGGTATGAGCCGCGTGCAGTAGAGCTGATACGCGCCGTCGCGCGGATAGACCGCGATGCGGCCGACCGCCGCGACGCTCATACCGCTCGCCGGACGAAAGCGCAGCGACTGTGCGCTGCTGCGAAACATCACGCACCGCAGACTGCTCTCGGCGTCCTTGAGCGTGAAATAGTGGTGGCCGGACGGGTAGACCTTGTAGTTGGACAGTTCCCCCGTCACGCAGACATTGCCGAGCAGCGCGTCCGCATCCAGCAGCTGCTTGATGTGGGCGTTGAGCTCCGTTACGGTAAAGGATGTACGCGCCATGTCAGCCTTCGGCGCCGTTCTCGGGCGCCTGTTCTGGCTCGGCAGCCGGTTCCTCAGCAGTTGTCTTTTCCGCTTCGGCTTCTGGCTCGACCTCGCCGCGCACGAAGCTGCCGAGCACGCCGTTGATAAACGCGACCGTCTCCGGCTCCTCGTAGCCCTTGGCCAGCTCCACCGCCTCGTTGATCGCGGCGGCGTTCGGCACGTCGTCCATATAGAGGATCTCGCACATGGCGCAGCGCATGATCGCCGCAGCGACGCGGGAAATGCGCTCCAGCCGCCAGCCGCGGGCATATTTCTCAATCATGTGGTTGAGCTCGTACATATGGTCATAGACCAGGCCGGTCAGACGGCGGATATAGTCGAGCTGCTTCTCGTCCGGATACTCCTGAAACAGCGGATCCTCCTCCGCCAGCGTCGCAAAGTATTCCCGGCTGAAGAAGGTATCCGCCGTCTCGCGGGCGTCATCCCCGGCGAGCTGCGCGGCAAAGCTGAGCTGGATTGCGATCTCACGCGCAACCGTTCTTGTCATAGTGATTTCTCCTGCTTCTTTTTATTTGTCAAAAGCCACGCCGGACACGTGCACGTTGACAATGGGCTTGCCCATGCCGGTCATGGACTCAACCGCGCTCGTGACCGATTCCTGCACGGCCTTCGCGACCGCCACAACGCTGCAACCATAGCGCACCGTAATGATCGTATCGACCGTCATCGTGCCGTCCACGATCTGCACCTTGATGCCCTTGGCGGCGGACTTGATGCCGAGCAGCTCGGCCAGCTCCGTACCGGTAGAGGTCGCAACACCGGCGACGCCGTCCACTTCCGTGATCGCTGCGCGCACCATGGCGGCAACGACGTCCTCAGAGATATTGATGCTGCCCTTTTCATCCTGGCAAGTAATATAATTTTCCGGCATAGAAAAATACCTCCTGATAAAATTGTACAGTATAGTGTACCACGTGCAGCGGCAAAAAGAAAGAAAAATGTTTTCCGTCCGGCAAAAAGATGCACCCCGCAATCTTTGCAGGGTGCATCCGAAAAGCTGTATTACTTTTTCACGTTCTTGCAAAACGCCATCAGGATCGTCGCGACCTGTTCACGGGTCGCGCTGCCCTGCGGGTTGAGGAGGGTCTGACCATCATTGCTTGCGCCGGAGATCAGGCCCAGCGTCACGGCGTCTGCCAGCGCGTCCTTTGCCCAGTCGGACACGCTGCCCGCATCCGGGTAGACGCTCAGGTCGGCAGGCGTCCAGGTACGCGTCACACCGAGCACCTTCTCCGCATAGCCCATGAGGATGACGGCGATCTGCTCACGCGTCACCGGCAGGTCGGGCGCAAACGTCGTGGCGGACGTGCCGGCAACCACGCCGGTCTGGTAGGCCCAGAGGACGGCATCTTGGTACCAGTCCTGCGTCAGATCGGTAAACGGCATGGTTCCGGAAACTTTCGGCTCGCCCTCGAGATTATAGAGGATCTGGACGATCTGTGCGCGCGTCGTTGTCATCTTCGGCGCGAACCGGCCGCTGCCGACGCCGGACATGAGGCCGTTGGCCACGCAGTAGTCGATTCCGGCGTGCGCCCAGTTGCCCTCGCCCGGTACATCCGTGAACCCGGCACTCGGACAGCTGCCAGCCGGAATGGTCTCCGTTTTCGTCGCGCTGCAGCGGGTGCAGGTGTAGGTCTTGATGCCGGTCTCTGTTGCAGTCGGCTGCTTGGTCACCGTGCCGCCGTCCCATGCGTGGCCGAGCGCGTCCGTGTAAGTGTCCACATAACTGTCGCCGCAGGAGCAGGTGTGCGTCGTGTAGCCCTTGGCCGTGCAAGTCGGCGCGGTCACAACAGCAGTGTAACTGTGCTCGTGCGCGGTCGCCCGGTTGCAGCGGAAATACGCCGAGCTATTTGACGAATAGTTTTGGTATTTTGTGTTGTATGCCCACACTGCCACTGTGCAGTCGCCGGGCCAATTGATCGATACTGTTACGCTTGTATCGGTCGTGTAAATGGTTTTATATCCGGAGCCGTCTTTGCGGATATGCACCATATATTCTCTCTGATCATATTTGCCCTGAAGCGGGCTTTCCGTCCAGCTGATCGTAAATTCCTCGTCCACAGTGACCACGGACGGTGCCGTGATCTCGACCTTGGGAGGCGTGGACGGCTTCTGATAGTTCTCCACGGTGTAGATGTTAAACAACTGCGCATTGCCGTTGCTGTCATGAGGTCCCCAGTTTGCATACAGCTGGAGCTGCGTGCCGGGAGTCGCATAACCGCCTGTGCAGTCCACCACAAGCCAATTGCCGGACGCGACCGAGTCCTTCGCCACCAGCTTGCAGAGGCCATTGTAGTAAGCAACATACCAATAGCAGCTCGAGGTCAGCTTGCTGCTTGTCGTGATTTTCGCCTGCGATGCGCAATTTCCCTCGTAGCAGAGGTAGTAGTTGTTGTATGCATTCTGGATCACATAGCTATTGTCATTGCCCATGCGGGTAAATAACCAGATCATATTCGGGTCAGACGAGCCGGAGTTTACGATTTTCACATCCTGCTTTGCGTTTTGGTCATAGCACGTTCCGGTGGGCATCCATTTGTCCGCGCGGATGATATAACGGTAGATATTCGTGCCGATGTCGATAAAATCCGGCTTGTACACAGCGCTGGAGAAGTCCGGGCGGATGACGCCCCAATACGGATTCTTAAATTCGTTGTATTTGTATTGTGTGACATGTGTTACACAGCGCGCGCTGCCGAAATTCTGGTGCCAGGTGCTATAATCCGATTCATAGATTGCAACATGGCCATACTTGTTGTCGCTGCTGCTGCCATAGACCAGAATGTCGCCCTTCTGCGGCTGGGCATTGGGAATTCTCGTCCAGCCGGCGGGGAGATCATTATACCAATAATCCACGCCATTGCCGCCGGGAGACGTCTGGCCGAGGTACGAGTAGTAGGCAACAATCAGCGCCACACACTCGCCGCTGCCGACGGTTTGTCCGTTCAGGCTTCTGACCCAGTTGATCGCATCGTCCGCTGTTTTGCCGTTGGTCGAGGCAAAGGCCGCCGTCGGCAGCAGGCCGACGATCAGGATCACGGCAAGTACAAGACTGAGTACACGCTTTTTCATACGTCATCTTCTTTCTATCAAATCTATCTCTTTACGGATGCACCTTTGCGCAGGTGCACTTTCTCTATGGCAAGTATATACACAAATTTAATTGGTCAAGAAATTTTAATAAATCAATGTGAGACAATATGACGAATTTTCAGGCGTTGCTCGCGTCCGGCTTTCATATTTGTGCACAAGACAGCGCCCCGCTTGCGGGAAGCGGGGCGCTGTCTTATGCAACCTACATTATTTACTGCGCGTCCTGCGCATCGGCCTTGACCTCGATGACCTTGATCTGCGGCGCGGTATAGTCCGTCTCTTTGACGATAGTGTCCGTGATCGTGGCGACCTGCGCCGTGCTCAGCCCATCGGCTGGTGCTGGCACAGCGACCGTGATGCCCTCATCGGTAATATAGACCACGCACTCGGAAAAATCCTTGGCCAGCAGGAGATTTTCGATCTGCGTCTCGGTCATGGAATCGCTCGCCATGGCGGAGATGGCGCTCATGGCGCTGTCGATCGTCGCCTGTGAAGCACCCTCGGCCGTCGACGCCGACTGGAGCATCGACAGCGCCTCGTCGCGCGACTGCTGGCGCGTCAGGCGCGCCATGGCAAAGTAATCATCGGAGGCCGACGCCGACGCAGAGGCCGCGTCCTCCTCCGCCTTGACCGCCGCCGTGGCGGCGTCCTCGGCAGCGGCCATTTCGGCATCCGCCTTTCCCCACTGGGTGTTGTACGACCAGTTAAAGTAGATCGCGGCGCAGACAAACAGCAGCACCACAATGATCGCAATGTTTCGTTTGGTTTTTTTCATAGTCGCCCTCCCGTTATTTAGATTGCGAATCCGGCTGCTTTCTGAGAACGGAAATGTGATCCGTGCTCAGGCCGGTAAACTGTGCCACTGCCAGCGTAACGGCGAGCTGCACCTGCGGCGAGTCTGCCCCGTCGCAGACGATGACCGCACCGAGGTACTGCGGACTGACTGTCTTAAGCTCCACTGCCTCCTGTGCCCCTCCGCCGGCGGAGATGATGGTCGGTTCTCCGGTGTCGTCCGTCGCCAGCTCCCGCTCGGCCGAGCAGCGGTAGGACAGCAGCACCTGCACTTGTCCGGCGCCGTTGATCTGCTGCAGGAGCTGTGTGAGGCGCTGCTCCTCCACCTGGATGGTCTGCGTCTGGGCCTGTTCGGAAACGGCCGATGCCTGCACTGTCTTGACCTTTGCCTTGCTGCCGGTCGGCAGCAGGAGCAGAACCAGCCCCGCGAGCAGAATGATGAGAACGTATTTGTACTTGGCTGCGAAAGCGCTGAGTTTTCGTGTGTTCATGATGTGCTGCTCCATTCCTGCCGCGTGCGCGGAATCCCGAGGTCGGCCTCAATAATCTGCGCCAGGCGGCTGTTTTCTGCTGCCGGCCCGGATGTGATCAGGCGGACGGACTGCGGATACCAATAGCCGTCAGTGCTCCACTGCAGTGTGACCTGCGCATCGTCGAGTGCGGCGCCGCACTGCGCGGCTTTGTCCAATATATATGTGCGCATTTCCGATTCTATGACCGTGCGCTGCAAACGCTCGCTGCTGTCGGACACCGCGCCGTCTGTTGACACCGAGACATGATAGTCCTGCAGCGCAGCGGCATAGGCGTCATAATCAAACGTCACCAGCGGTGAGAACAGTAGGCACGTGAGCGCAATGCCGCCGGCCAGCTTCGTGATACGCCGCAGGCTCTCCGACGTCGGAAACAGCGACGCCAGCGCCGCCAGCAGCGCCACACCGGCCAGGCTGAGCAGCCAGGCACGTACAGATTCCATCATCCCGTCACCGCCTTCATACTCGACACGATCGAGAGAAACAAAATGAGCGCCGCCACGCCGACCATCCCCAGCAGGAAGCCGTACACATCCGCAAAACCGTCGATCAGCCGGCCGACGCGCTTGTCCGCAAAGGACTCGGCGATACCGGCCGCGAGCTTGTACAAAACATAATGCACGGCAAGCTGGAGATACGGCGTGACGCACACCGCGGCAACACTGATGACGCCGACGATGCCGATGCCGCTGCGCAGGATCGCAGCGCTGGAAGTGACCGTGGACGCTGCATCGGCCACGATGCTGCCGACGACCGGGAGCGCAGCAGAGACGGCCGTCTTGACCGCCTTAGCCGCGGCTGCATCTGCCGAGCCGGTGAGGATGCCCGTCAGCGACAGATAGAGCGTGAACACGCTTGCAAAGCCGATGAGCAGCAGCCGGAACGCCTTGCGCAGCAGGCCGCTGAGGGACGCGAGCACATCGTTTTCGAGCGTCGTGCCGCAGATGACCGTACCCGCGTACAAATAAAGAAGTGGCAGGAGCACTGCCGTCTCGGCGGACAGGAGCACGTCCAGAAACAATGACGTCGCCGCATATTTTGCTGCCGCCGACGTCGCTGCGCCGCTTGCCGCCGCAGCGGCGCACATGCTCGGCAGCAGGATCTTGGAAAAATCGCGCAGCGTGGCAAGCGCCGCGCTGCCCGCGGTGATGCACGAGGTCACGTGGGTGACGCTCAGCGCAGCGACCGCCACCGTGCCGGCCATCTGCGTGACTTTTACGCAGGCGCCGCTCGCCGAGAGAGACGCGCAAAGGGCCGACAGGAACACGACTGCCAGCAGCAGCGCCGCGTTGCGTGCCGCCGATGCGACGGCTCCCCCGCTCTCGCGCAGCATATAGGCCCACAACTTTGCGAGCAGGGACTGCGGCTGCGCGGCATCCGCAACGGACAGTGCGCCAAAGGCATCGTAAGCCTGCTCCGGGAGTGAGGATTCCAATGATTCCGTGCCGAAATCCTCCGCCTGCTCGGCCGCAACATCGTAGGCAAGCGCCCCCGGCGTGCACGCCGCCAATACCAGCAGCACAGCCAGAAACACAAGCAGCCGCTTTTTCATAAGCATTCTCCGATCATGGTCAAAAACGTGCGCATCAGCGGCAGCGCGGCATACAGCGCGGCCGCCACGCCCACGAGCTGTACCGCACAGGCGCCGGCAGCCTGTCCGGCGTCCTTGCAGAGGCTCTCCCCGATCATTGTCAGGATACTGATGGTCATGCACTTGAGCAGCGGGCCGGTGTAGACGCCGGACAGGCCGCTGAGCGCGATCGCATCGCGGAAAAACGCCGCCAGCGGCTCCAGCAGACCGATGCACAAAAGCAGCGCCAGCAGCGCCGCCGCGATGCTCAGCAAAAGCGACATGCCCGGCACGGTCTTATAGACCGTTGCGGCGGCAGCGGCGGCAATGACCACGATGATGATCGCCTGAAAGACCGGCTCCATCACAAGGAAAACAGGCTCTTGATCAGGTCGAACAGCTCGCTGATCTTCTGGATCACCAGTACCAGCACCACAACAAGCCCGGCAATGGTCGTCATGAGCGCCTGTTCGTCGCGCCCGGCGCGCGAGAGCAGAATATTGAGCACGGCGACCAGGATCCCGATCGCCGCGATCTTAAAGACAAGGTCAACGTCCATAAGCGCCTCCTGTGTAAATCAAAACAGCGCCACGGCGGCGAGCAGACCGAGCGTCGCGCCAAGGCCGCAAAACAGTTTGCCGCGCTGTGCCGTGTCCGTCTGCATCCGTACGGCAGCAGCCTGCAGTGTCTCTATGCAGGCGTCCAGCACACAGCGCTGGAGCTGCGCATCATACTTTCCGAGCTGTTCGCCCAGTGTCAGCAGCGCCGCACACACATCTGGCGCAAGCATGTCCAGCGCCTGAAACGCAGCCGACCAGCTCTCGGAAAACGGCCGGTCGCCGTCCGTGATGCTGTCTGCGAGCACGGCGTACTGTGTGCTCAGCGGCTCCGGCGCGCTTGCCGCCAGATGGCGCAGCGCCTCCGGCAGCGGCAGCAGGCGGCCGACGATGTCGCTGCGCAGCAGGTTCAGACTGTCGATCACCGCCGTGAGCATGCGCAGCCGCAACCGCAGCTCCTGCCGCAGCGCGAACCCGGCGGCCGTGCTGCCCAGAAACAGCAGCGCCGCCCCCAGCCAGTGCAGCCATGTCATGCCAGGTCCTCAACGGTATAGACACGCTCGCCGCCGCTGCGCGTGATGCACACGGCGCGGCGGAAAATATGCTCGTCCAGCAGTGCGCGGTACAGCGCCCGGTGCCGCAGCGCCGCGACGCTTTGTGCATGCGCCGTTGCCAGCAGCGCGACGCCGCAGCCGGCGGCGATGCGGATAGCCTCAATGTCCTCCGGCGCGCTGATCTCGTCAAACGCCAGCACGTCCGGCCGCATGGCGCGCAGGAGCATCATGCAGCATGCCGCCTTCTGCCCGCCGGTCATCACGTCCGTATTCGCCCCGACGTCAAACTGCGGTGCGCGGTTCTGCACGGCCGCGATCTCGCCGCGCTCGTCCATGAGCGAGATGCGCGTGCCCAGATCAGACAGGCGGCGCACGCACTCGCGCAGCAGCGTCGTTTTCCCGTTTCCGGGCGGCGAGAGGATGAGCGTGCTGCAAAACCCATCCTTGCGCAGCTGCGGCAAGATCACATCGGCGCAGCCGGGCACTGCGTGCGGAATGCGCACGGACACGGAGCTCAGCTGCCGGATGCCGTCAATCTGCCCGGCAGCCTGTCCGTAAGCGCAGCCGCAAAGTCCGACCCGGCAGCCGCCGGCCGTCTGTAAGTACCCCTGCCGGATCTGCTCCCCGGCCGCATAGACAGACGCACCCGTCGCGCGCTCGAGCAGATAGTCCAGATCGCCTGCCAGGATGGCGCGGCATTCCGCGGGGTACACGTGCGCCTGCGTCAGCAGCACGGGCACCTGCCCGATGCGGCAGCAGATCTCCTCCACGAGTTCCTGCCGGTCACGCTGCGTGTGCGCAATGGCCTGTCCCAGCGCCGGTGGAAACAGCGCCAGCGCCTGATTTGTGAAGATCATGGTGGTCCCTCCTCTTTTGTTCTGCCACATCCTATGCACGCACCACGCGCGGCAGAACAAAAAAAGAGACAGCCGATTGGCTGTCTCTTGAGGGGGATATTTATAAATTACAGTTTGCGGCACTCGAGGTAGTAGCGCTTGTCCGCGCCGAGGCCGATGGAAAAGCTCTTTTTCGGGAATGGGCCGGAGCGCAGCACAGACGTGAAGAGCTCCGCCTTGTCCATACGAGGCATGAGGATGCCGCAGCAGCCGTCGCCGGCCGCGAGGCCGAGCGCCTCATCATCGCCGTGGATGTAATCGACCGTGCCGCCGTTTTCCGCGAGATAGGCCGCGCAGAACGTGTCCATCGCGGCGATGGCTTCGCCGAGCGACGCACCCTTGGCGAGGATGTCCCGGCGCTGGTTTCCGGCAATCAGAGAAATCGCATAGCCGCTGCCGTCCGCGGATGCCAGCGCCGCTTCCGCCGCCTGCATCCATTTGGACGCATCGGTCCCGAAAAGCACGCGATGGATGGGCTCAATCGTCACGGCGGGGCTGTGCAGATTCACGAGCTCCACGAGCGCATAGCGCGCGGGATCGACCGCTGCCTGCTCAGGTGTGAGCGACTTTTTCTTTTCCAGCCAGCACAGACGGGCTGCCGCCAGACTGTGGTTGCCGTCAGCGATGGCAAAGCGCATGGGGTGTGCACTGTCCGTGCCGACGCCGGTCGCGCACAGGCGCGCAGAAAGCGCATCCGCATCCGCGCCCGCAACGCGCAGACCGCGAACATGGCCGCCGCCGGACATGAGGTCAAAATCATACAGCGTTTCGTCGGCCGCCGCCAGTGCATCCCGGAAGATTGCATCGTCCGGATCGCTGTAAAACACCATGATGTGCGGCATCTCCAGTGCCGCCGCCGCGCGGATGCGCACGCGCGCGGGCAGACGCGAGGCGACCGTGCCCTCCGTGGCGCGGATGGGCGTGACAGAATCCGGCGCGTAATCATACGCCTCCAGATCGAGTGCGCCGACAATACCGCAGCGCATGGCGCCGCCCGGCAGCGTGCGCTGCACGAGCACGAGACTGTGCGGCACGGTGCGGAACACGCCGTCGTCGAGGTAACGATGCATGGTCTGCTGGATCTCGCGCGTTGCCGCACCCTCATCGCACTTGCCGAGATAAAACTCCGGCAGCATCAGCCGCAGAGTCGACGGCGCGTCGCCGACGGTGTCCTGCACCGTCTGCCAATAGCCGGCGTCCGCCGTGAACTGGTCACAGGCGATGACGCTCCAGCGCCGCATATCCGCATGCGCCGGCAATAGAATATCGGTTGGGGTAAAAAACAGGTTCCGGTTCACTCCTGGCTCCACTTCTCTGCTCTGCCGACGGCGCGCAGCCAGTTATCGTGATACTGCTTTGCCTGTTCGGCATCCATTTCGGGTTTGAAAATACGGTCAGACTGACGCAGGAGCGCAATGTCATCCACGCTCTCCCAGACGCCGCAGGCAAGACCTGCGAGGAACGCCGCGCCGAACGCCGTCGTCTCGACCAGCTTCGGCCGGTCAATCGGCACGCGCAGCATATCCGCCTGGAACTGCATCAGGAACGAACTGACGGACGCGCCGCCGTCCACACGCAGGACGGAGATCGGGCTCTCGGCATCGACCTGCATGGCATCAAGCAGGTCTTTGACCTGATAGGCGATGCCCTCGAGCGTAGCACGGGCAATATGCGCCTTGTTGCTGCCGCGCGTCAGACCAACGATCGCACCGCGGGCGTACATATCCCAGCGCGGTGCGCCGAGACCGGTGAACGCGGACACGAGGTACACGCCGCCGTTATCCGGCACGCTCTCGGCCAGAATGTCGCACTCGTGTGCCGTGCCGATTAGGCCGAGCTCGTCGCGCAGCCACTGGATGGAGCTACCGGCATTGAACACGCTGCCCTCGAGCGCATAGGTCGTCTTACCGTTGACCGACCACGCAACGCTCGTGACCAGGCCGCTGACGCTGCGCACGGATTTGCTGCCGGTGTTCATGAGCGTGAAGCAGCCGGTGCCGTACGTATTTTTTGCCTGGCCCGGCACGATGCACGCCTGGCCCAGCAGGGCGGCTGCCTGGTCACCGGCGCTGCCGCAGACCGGGATGCCCTCGAGCGACTCGAGCCCCGGCAGGCCCGCCGTCACCTGTCCATACACCATGGACGACGGCACCGGCACCGGCAGCATGCTCATCGGGATGCCGAGGCGTGCGCACAGCTCCTCGTCCCAGCAGAGATTATCAATGTCAAACAGCATCGTGCGCGAGCAGTTGGAGTAATCCGACACGTGGGCGCGGCCGCCGGTCAGATTCCAGATGAGCCACGAGTCCACGTTGCCGAACAGCAGCTCGCCGCGCTCGGCACGCTCGCGCGCACCGGGAACGTTATCGAGGATCCACTTGATCTTCGTGCCGGAGAAATAGGCGTCGATGAGCAGGCCGGTCTTTTCCTTCACATACGGGCCAAGGCCGTCGGCCGTGAGCCGGTCGCAGATGGGCGCCGTGCGGCGGCACTGCCAGACGATCGCGTTATAGACGGGCTTGCCGGTGTTCTTGTCCCAGACGATCGTCGTCTCGCGCTGATTCGTGATGCCGATGCCGGCGATGTCCGTCGGCGACAGGCCGCTCTTTTCAAACGCCTCGCTCATGGCAAGCAGCTGACTCTCGAGGATGACCATCGGGTCATGCTCCACCCAGCCCGGCTTCGGGTAGATCTGCGTGAAGGGGTACTGCGCCAGAGACACGATGTTGCCCTTGCTGTCGAAGATAATCGAGCGGGAACTGGTTGTACCCTGGTCAAGTGCAATGATGTAGCCGTTCATAATTAACATTAACCTCCATAGACTTGACGGAATCCGTCAATTGGAATACAATTCAGGTAGCTTTTAGTATATCACAACTGGAGGAGTATTGCTATGCCATCTTTTCATGATTTCAGGTTTTTGTCCACTGACGGGAAACACAAGGTATTTGCAAGAGAATGTACCCCCGACGGCGAGGTCCGCGCCGTTTTGCAGATCGCGCACGGCGTCGCCGAGCACATTTACCGCTATGCCCCGTTTATGGAGTTTCTGGCCGACAACGGCTTTGTCGTCGTCGCCAACGACCACCTCGGCCACGGCAAGACCGCCGAAAACGAGCAGGAGCTGTGCTTCTTTGCGGAAAAGGACGGCTGGAACGATGTCGTGAGCGACATGGATCAGCTCCACAAACTGACTGCCGCCAAGTACCCCGATGTCCCCTACTTCCTGTTCGGCCACAGCATGGGCAGCTTCCTGACCCGCACCTACATTATTGATCACCCGGAGGGACTCAAGGGCGTCATCATCAGCGGCACCGGCCAGAACCCGGCCGCCGTCGTCGCCGCCGGCAAGCTCATGGCCAAGCTCGAGATGATCGACAATGGCCCGATGTACCACAGCCCCAAGCTCGATAAGCTCGCCTTCGGCAGCTACAACAAGAAGTACGACCACGTGCGCACGAACCTCGACTGGCTGACGCGCGACGAGGCGATCGTGGATCAGTACATCGCCGACCCGCTCTGCGGCGCGATGGCAACGGCCGGCATGTTCCATGATATGATGGGCGGTCTGCAGTATATCTGGAAAACGGAAAATCTCAATAAGATGAACAAGGCCACCCCGGTCTACTTCATGGCCGGCGACGGCGATCCGGTCGGCAACTACGGCGAGGGCGTCAAGAAGGTCTACAACCGCTTCCTGAAGGTCGGCTGCAAGGACGTGAAGCTCAAGCTTTACAAGGATGGACGCCACGAGATGCTCAACGAGCTCAACAAGGACGAGGTCTATGCGGATATCCTCGACTGGCTCAACAGTAAGATTTGATTTCATTTGTTGATAAAACGCGCGCAGAATACCTCTGCGCGCGTTTTTTATGCCCAATTTACAGTTCCGAGCCCTGCACCAGATCGTCGCGCGCGAAAGCTGCGTGGATCGCATTGAGCACGCGCTTTTTGTCCGCGCTCCAGAGCGGCGCGATGAGGTCACGCTTGGCGCCGTCGCCGGTCAGGCGGTGGATAACCACCTCCGGTGGGAGGACGCGCAGACACTGCTCGAGCAGGTCGATATAGTGCTCCGGCGTGAGCACCTCGAACTTCCCGGCAGCATAATCCTCTGCCAGATCCGTGCCGCGCAGCACATGCAGCAGGTGCAGCTTGATGCCCTGCGCCCCGCTCTGACCGATATAGCGCGCGGTCTGCACCATCTGCGCATCCGTCTCCCCCGGTAGGCCGAGGATCTGGTGCACGATGACCTCCAGACCGGCCGCGCGGAGGCGGCGGACCGCATCGTCAAACACCGGCAGGTCGTAGCCGCGGCGGATATAGGCCGCGCTCTGCGGATGGATGGTCTGCAGGCCGAGCTCGACCCAGACGGGCTTTTCCGTGTTCAACCGCTGCAGCAGCGCGATCACCGCATCCGGCAGGCAGTCCGGCCGCGTGGCGACCGACAGCGCCGCAACATCCTCCGGCGCAAGCGCCTGTGTGAACAGGCGCTCCATGCGCGCGAGGCTGCCATAAGTGTTCGTGAAGTTCTGAAAATAGGCAATGTATTTACCGCCGCCGTTTTTACCGGCCACGCGCGCCTTGGCCGCCTCAATCTGCTGCGGGATGTCCAGTGCGCGGTCAGCGGCGAAGGCACCGGAACCGTCACCGGCGCAGAAAATACAGCCGCGCGCACCGATAGTCCCGTCCCGGTTCGGACAGGTAAAGCCGCCGTCGAGCGCGAGCTTATAGACCTTGCAGCCGAAGCGGCGGCGCAGCTCCTCGTTCAAAGTGTGATAATACATAGCAGAAAAAGGCCGGGGATGCCCGGCCTTTGTGTTTATGCCTTCATCTGGCGCTTGCGCGCGAGATTTACCATACCGTCTTGCATGTCGTTGAGATTCATGAGCATCTTGCCGCTGCCGAAAGCCGCGCAAGAGAGCGCATCGTCTACGACCGTCGTGCGGATGCCGGTGTCCTTCTCCACGAGCTGGTCAAAGCCGTAGATCAGGCTGCCGCCGCCGGCCATAATGATGCCGTTTTGTGCCAGATCCGCCACGAGCTCCGGCGGCGTGCGCTCGAGCACCATGTGGATGGTCTCGAGAATGTCGCGCGCGGGCTCGGCAATGGCCTCCACGAGCTCGACGGAGCTGATCTTCACGGATTTCGGCAGACCGGTCGTCAGGCAGCGGCCCTTGACCTCCTGAATGCCCACCTCCGCGCGCGGCACGAGGCACGCGATGCCGATCTTGAGCTCCTCAGCCGTGCGCTTGCCGATGAGGATGTTGTGCTTGCGGCGCACATAGCGCACGATCGCCTCGTCAAAGGCGTCGCCGGCGGTCTTGATGGATTCGCTCTCGACCACGCCGCCGAGGGAGACGACCGCGACCTCCGTCGTGCCGCCGCCGATGTCGATGACCAGATGGCCGTCCGGCTTGGAGATGTCCGCCCCTGCACCGGCTGCCGTGGCCACGGCGGACTCCACGAGGTACACCTTGCGCGCGCCGGCCTCGATGACGGCGTCGATGACGTTGCGCTCCTCCACGCCGGTCACACTGCTCGGCACCGTGACGAGCACACGCGGCTTGAAGAGGCTGAACGACGTCACGCGTGAGAGCAGCTCTTTGAGCATGAGCGCCGTCATGTCATAGTCCGAGATGACGCCCGCGCTGATCGGATGGATGGCCACGATGTTCGCCGGGGTGCGGCCGAGCATTTTCTGCGCATCCTGACCGACCTTGAGCATTCGGCCGGTGTACTTGTCGACCGCCACGATGGACGGCTCGCGCAGCATGATGCCCTTGCCGCGCACAAACACGCGGATGTTGGTCGTGCCGAGGTCGATGGCAATGTCACGTTCAAAAATCATCATAAAGCAAAACTCCTGTATCATCCGCGCAGCGGATGTTATAGTCAATCGTAGCCGTCTCGCGGCTGTTTTAGTCGGCCGCGCGCGCGACGGTGGCGCAGACGACCTGCTCCGCGCCCGCTTTGCCAAGCACACGCGCACATTCCGAGAGTGTGGAGCCGGTCGTGACGATGTCGTCGATGAGCAGGACGCGCTTTCCCGTCACATCCGCACCCTTTTTCATGCGGTAAGCCCCGGTAATGTTCGCGCGGCGCTTGGCAGCGTCGCCGGTGCCGGACTGCGGCTGCGTGTTGCGCTGCTTATAGAGTGTCGGCGTGAGCGGCATGCCGAGTGCCTTTGCCGTCGCTTTCGCCAGCAGGCGCGCCTGATCGTAGCCGCGCTCGCGCAGGCGCTTGCGGCTCAGCGGCACCCAGGTGATGAGGTCATACGCACCCGGAAGCTCCGTGCGCACCGTTTCGGCAACGAGCCGGCCATAGACCTTGGCGTACCCGGTTGCGCCGCCGAATTTATAGCGCAGCAGCGATTCTCGCACATTGCCCTCGTAATTGAGCGGCGAAACGCACGCCGGGATAAACGGAAAGTGCTGCCGACCGCCGTTTTGCGCAAACGGCAGACCGGTCCTGCAGTGTGCGCAGATACCCTCGCGGCTGGTCTCGAGAAAGTCATGGCAGAACGCGCACCGCGGCGGATAGAGCAGGTCGAGCAGGAACGGGATCACTTTCATGCTTCACCGCACTCCCCGCAGAGCCGGGCGCGCAGGCCGCTGTAGCGCCGGGTCTGTGCCTGATTGTCAATCATATGATAAGCCACACCCTCGTCGCCGACGACGATGAGCAGGGACTTGGCGCGCGTGATGGCCGTATAGAGCACGCTGCGCGTGAGCAACATTGGTCCTGCCCTCCCGATGCAGAGCACGACCGCGCGGTACTCGCTGCCCTGCGATTTGTGCACCGTCATGACCCACGCGTGCTCGAGCTCGTTGAGCATTTCAAAGCCATAGGTCGCCGTCTTTCCGTCATAACAGACCGAGAGCGTCTCCGTCTGCGGGTCGATGGCCGTGATCTGGCCGACGTCGCCGTTATAGACCCCAGTCCCGGCTGTCGTACCGTCCGGGTTTTTGAGCACGATGTCGTAATCATTGCGGATCTGCATCACGCGATCGCCCTCGCGGAAGATGATCTCACCAAAGCGGCGTTCCTTCTTTCCGTCGGCCGGCGGATTGAGCGCCGCCTGCAGGCGCACGTTCAGCGCCGCCATGCCGGTGTCATACTTGCGTGTCGGCGTAAGCACCTGAATGTCCGACGGTGGGATCTTCATATTGTTCGGCAGGCGCGTCTTGCACAGCTCCACGACCGTATCGGCCGCTTTCTGCGGATCCGTGCGCCGGAGGAAGAAAAAGTCCCCGCTGTTTTGCGCAAGGTTCGGGTGCTCGCCGCGGTTGATGGCGTGCGCGTAGGCAACGATGCTGCTCCCGGCGGCCTGGCGGAAGATCTCCGTCAGGCGCACGGTCGGAATGACGCCGCTGCGGATGATATCCGAAAAGACATTGCCCGGGCCGACGGACGGCAGCTGGTCGGCGTCGCCCACAAGGATGAGCCGGCATTCCGGCCGCATGGCGCGCAGCAGCGCGCACATGAGCGAGATGTCCACCATGGAGCACTCGTCGAGGATGACGGCGTCGCACTCGAGCGGGTCGTCCTCGTTGCGCCGGAAGGCGATGTCCTGGTGATCGTCGCTCATGCCGGCCTCGAGCAGGCGGTGGATCGTCTGCGCGCTCCGGCCGGTCAGCTCGCTCATGCGCTTGGCGGCGCGGCCGGTCGGGGCTGCAAGCTGGGTGTCAAGTTTGAGCACGTCAAACAGCGCGAGGATCGCGCGGATGGACGTCGTCTTGCCGGTGCCGGGCCCGCCGGTGATCGCGATAACCTGGTGCTGACAGGCAAGGCGAAGCGTCTCCTTTTGCTGCTCGGCAAACGTCAGACCAAGCTGCGCTTCGATCTGCGCCGCAATTCTTTCCGTATTCGGCATGCGGCGGTATTCATTCTGCGCCATGGCGAGCAGGCGCTCTGCCGTGTAGGCCTCCGCCTCGTGCAGGCGTGCGAGATAGCACCCGTCGCACCCGGCGACGCGCTCACGCACCAGTTCGCCGCTCTCTACAAGCGTGTCCACGCTCTGGGCGACCAGCTCGTCCGGCACGCCGCTGAGCTGCGACGTTGCCGCCAGCAGGTTGCGGTACGAGATGAAGCAGTGGCCGCGAATGGCGTTATAAGCAAGTTCATACAGCGTCGCCGCGGCGACACGCTCCGCGCTCTGATCATCAAAGCCGTGGCCGAGTGCCAGCGCGTCCGCCTCCTGAAACGTGGCGCCGATGGCGTCCGAAACGAGTATGTAGGGGTTGTCCTGCACGAGCTGCAGGGCCTCGTCGCCGTAATACTGGTACATCCGCAGAGCGATGACCGGGCGAATGTTCGCCGAGGCCAGAAACTCGATCAGGCGGCGCATACCTGCCTGCCGCCGGAAATTGGCCGACATGGCCTTTGCCTTGGAGAGGCTGATGCCCTTGATGGCCGTGAGCTTTTCCGGCTCGTACTCCAGCACGTTCAGCGTATCACTGCCGAAGCGCGACACGAGCAGCGACGCCGTCGCCGGGCCGATGCCGCGCACGGCGCGCCCGGCGAGATAGGCATAGATCGCGTCCGCCGTCTCCGGCATGGTGCGCTCGGCAAACTCAGCCTTGAACTGCTGACCGTGCGCCGGGTGCGTCATCCAGCTGCCGGTGACGATCATGGACTCGCCCGGCACGGCGTATGGAATGCAGCCGACGACCATCGTCTGGCTGCCGTCGTCCACGTCCAGCTTGAGGACGGTGTAGCCGTTTTCCTCATTCTGATAGATGACCGCCGCGACGGTGCCGCATAATTCTATTGGATTGGTGTTTGCATCCATTGGCAAAACTCCTCCGTTTTGCACAGCTTCAGATCTCCGCACCGACGCGCAAGGCGCTCGGCCAGCGCAGCAGCTTCCTCCGTCAGGCCGCAGTCCACGAGCAGAATGTCCGCCGCGGCCGTGCCGCTGTCGCGCAGCCACAGAGTGCCGCGCAGGAGATTTTCCAACTCCGGCGCATCCCCATGCGCCTGCACGACGAGCGTGATGCGCGTGTCCCTGCCGGAGTGCACCGGCGTGAGCAGCGCGCCGCTGAGCATCCACAGCAGCCAGGCAAAGCCCAGAATCAGCAGGACGCACAAGGTGATCTGAATAACCATGTTCACCGCCCCCTCTCCTTTCAGCCTATGAGAAGAGGGGCTTGGCCGTTAACTTTCGAGTTCTTTTTTCAAAAACTGACCGGTATAGCTCTCGGCGCAGCGCGCGCAGTCCTCCGGTGTGCCGGTAAAGACGATGTTTCCGCCCGCGTCACCGCCCTCCGGACCGAGGTCGATGATGTGATCGGCCACTTTGATAACGTGCAGGTTGTGCTCGATGACCAGCACCGTGTTGCCGGCATCGGTCAGGCGGTCAAGAATATCGATCAGGCGCGCGACGTCCGCCATATGCAGACCGGTCGTCGGCTCGTCAAGGACGTAGATCGTCCGCCCGGTGCTGCGCTTGGACAGCTCGGTCGCAAGCTTGATGCGCTGCGCCTCGCCGCCGGAAAGCGTCGTGGACGGCTGGCCGAGCCTGACATAGCCGAGGCCGACGTCCATGAGCGTCTGCAGCCGGTCGCGGATCTTCGGCTGGTTCTGGAAAAACGCAAGCGCTTCCTCAACGGTCATGTCCAGCACTTCGGCAATGTTCTTGCCCTTGTAGTGCACCTCGAGCGTCTCGCGGTTGTAGCGCTTGCCCTTGCAGACCTCGCAGGGCACGTAGACATCCGGCAGGAAGTTCATCTCGATCTTCAGCAGGCCGTCGCCGGAGCAGGCCTCGCAGCGGCCGCCGCGGATGTTGAACGAGAAGCGCCCCGCGCCATAGCCGCGCAGCTTCGCGTCCTGCGTGGAGGCGAAGAGTGCGCGGATATCGTCAAACAGACCGGTATACGTCGCCGGGTTGGAGCGCGGCGTGCGGCCGATAGGGCTCTGGTCAATGTTGATGATCTTGTCCAGATACTCCACCCCATCGATCCCGTCGCATTTCCCGGGACGCACCTTGGCGTGATTGAGTTTGCCGACGAGTGTTTTATACAGCACCTCGTTGACGAGCGAAGATTTTCCGCTGCCGGACACGCCGGTCACGCATGTCATGACCCCCAGCGGGATCTCCACATCCACGTGCTTGAGATTGTGCTCGGCCGCGCCGCGGATCACAAGCGCATGGCCGTTTCCGGTGCGGCGCTGTGCGGGCACAGGAATTTTCTTTTTTCCGGACAGATACTGCCCGGTGATGGAGCGCTCGCAGCGCGCGACCTCCTCCGGTGTGCCGGCGCAGACCACTTCCCCACCGTGCACACCCGCACCGGGGCCGATATCGATGAGATAGTCCGCCGCGCGCATGGTGTCCTCATCGTGCTCGACGACGATGAGCGTGTTGCCCAGGTCGCGCAGCTCACGCAGCGTGGCCAGCAGCTTTTCATTGTCGCGCTGGTGCAAACCGATGGACGGCTCGTCGAGAATATACAGCACACCCATGAGCGACGAGCCGATCTGCGTGGCGAGCCGGATGCGCTGGCTCTCGCCGCCGGACAGCGTGGCCGCCGAGCGCGCGAGCGTCAGGTACTGCAGGCCGACGCTCTGCAGGAAATGCAGCCGTGAGCGCACCTCGCGCAGGATGCTGTCGGCAATTTGGGCGTCTTTCTCGCTCAGCGTGAGCTTGTCCAGAAACGCCAGCTCCTCCGTGATCGGCAGCGCAGTGAATTCCGAGATGTTCAGCCCGCCGACCGTGACGGCCAGCACCTCTGGCCGCAGCCGGGCGCCATGGCAGTCCGGGCAGGCGGTCTCCGCCATGCATGACTCGATCGATGTGCGCATGGCCTCGCTCTGCGTTTCCTGATAGCGGCGCTCGAGGTTGCAGACGATGCCCTCAAACGGGCGGCGCAGCACACCGGCGCCGCGGTTCGTATCATAATGCAGCGTGAGCTCCTCGTCGCCCGTGCCGTAGAGCAGGATCTCGCGCACATTCTCCGGCAGGTCGCCGATCGGCGTAGTGAGGTCAAAGTGATATTTTTCCGCCAGCGCCTCGTAGTACATCCGGCTGATGCTCTCGCCCTTGACGCTGTTCCACCCGCTGGCCGTAACACCGCCCTCGATGAGCGACTTCGACGAATCCGGGATGATGAGCGCCGGGTCGATGCGCAGCCGCGTGCCGAGACCACCGCAGGTCGGGCAGGCACCGTAGGGGCTGTTGAACGAGAACATGCGCGGCGTGAGCTCCTCGATCGAGATGCCGCAGTCGTCGCAGGCATAGTTCTGCGAGAAGAGGATCTCGCGCTTTTCCTCCGGAATGTCCGCCAGTACAAGGCCGCCGGAGAGCGCGGACGCGATCTCCACAGCGTCCGTCAGGCGGCGGTTCTGATCCGGGCGGATGACGACGCGGTCGACCACAATCTCGATATTGTGCTTGCGGTTTTTGTCGAGCGGGATGACCTCCGTCAGGTCATAGATGCTGCCGTCGACCCGCACACGGACATAGCCGCCGCGGCGGGCATCGTCGAACACCTTCTGATGCTCGCCTTTTCTGGCGCGGACGACCGGCGCTAAAATTTGCACACGCGTCGCCTGCGGCATCGCCGCGATCTGATCAACGATCTGGTCCACCGTCTGGCGGCGGATCTCCTTGCCGCACTTCGGGCAGTGCGGCACGCCGACGCGCGCCCAGAGCAGACGCAGATAGTCGTAGATCTCCGTGACTGTGCCGACGGTTGAGCGCGGATTCTTGCTGGTGGTCTTCTGGTCGATGGAAATGGCTGGGCTCATGCCCTCGATGGAATCGACGTCCGGCTTATCCATCTGGCCGAGAAACTGGCGCGCATAGGAGGACAAACTCTCCATATAGCGCCGCTGGCCTTCGGCAAAGATGGTGTCGAACGCAAGGCTCGACTTGCCGGAACCGGAAAGGCCGGTCATGACGACCAGCGCATCACGCGGAATTTCCACATCAATGTTCTTGAGATTGTTCTCCCGCGCGCCTTTGATAACGATATGATCCCGCATGGGTGCCTCCGTGGTTGCTTAGGATTCAATGGTCAGATCCGCCGTGGACGCGCGCACGAGCGCGATGAGCGCCTGCGGCGCGGTCTCGACCTGATAGCCGATCTTGCCGGCGCTGACGAGGATGGTCTCCTGCGCGAGCGCCTGCGCGGCAAAGACCGTGCGAAACTGCTTTTTCATGCCGACCGGCGAGCAGCCGCCGCGCACGTAGCCCGTCAGGGGCGTGAGCTCGGAAACATGCAGCATGGCGATTGACTTCTCCCCCACGGCCTTCGCCGCCTTCTTGAGGTCAAGCTCGCACGCGACCGGGATGACGAAGACATACGGCGTCTTGCTCGCGCCGCGGGCGACCAGCGTCTTGAACACCTTCGCCGGGTCCATGCCCGTCATCTGTGCAACGGTCACGCCGTCCACCGCATCGTCGCCGTGCGGATATGTGTGCGGCGTGTAGGGCACCTTCTTCTGGTCGAGCAGGCGCATGACATTCGTTTTTTCGATGGATGATTTCGCCATGAGACATTCCTCCGCTGATAATAACACTTTATTATATCCGATTTCCCGCATGGTTTCAAGGGATTTGACCTGAAAAGCGTTGCGAACCGGCACGGTTATGCTATAATGCTCTCAGAATGAAACCGGAGGGATGACCGATGCCGGACAACACGATCCGCGGCCGCTTTGCGCCCAGCCCGAGCGGGCGGCTGCATTTGGGCAATGTGCTGACGTTTCTGCTGGCATGGCTGGATGTGCGCGCGCGCGGCGGGACGATGGTATTCCGCCTTGAGGATCTCGACCCGGAGCGGAGCTGGGAGCACTACGCAGAGCTCATGGCCGACGACCTGCTCTGGCTCGGGCTTGACTGGGACGAGGGCTGGCGCCCTGGCTCGCAGGACTGCCGTCAGGGCACGCGCACGGAGCACTACACCGCCGCGCTGGATGCTTTGACGGAGCGCGGGATGGTATATGACTGCTACTGCAGCCGCGCCGAGCGGCTGGCCGCCAGCGCGCCGCACCCCGGCGAGCCGCGCGAGGCCGGCTGCCCCTGCCGGACACTAACGGTTCAGGAGGTGCAGGCGCGCCTGCGCATGGGGCGGCATGCGGCAAAAAAGCTGGAAGTGGCCGATACGGACATTTCCTTCGTCGACGGGCACTACGGCCCGCAGAAAACGGAGCTGCGGCGCGGGCGCGATGATTTTCTCATCCGGCGCTCGGACGGCGTGTTCGCCTACCAGCTTGCCGTGAGTGTGGACGATATGGAGATGGGCATCACGCGCGTCGTGCGCGCGCGCGATCTGCTCGACTCCACGCCGCGGCAGATCTGGCTGATCGAAACACTCGGCGGCCGCGCGCCGGAGTACGCACACGCGCCGCTGCTCGTCGCGTCGGACGGGCGCAAACTCTCCAAGCGCGAGGGCGACCTGAACATGGAGGCCCTGCGGCAAAAATATACGCCGGAGCAGCTGACCGGCAAGCTCGCAAAGCTCGCCGGACTGCGGCCGACGGACGCGCCGGTGACGGCGGCGGAGCTGGCGGCGGACTTTTCCTGGGACAAGGTGCCACGCGCTGACATTCCGATACCCGAGGATTTTTAACCGAAAACGCACGGTGGGCGCATCCAGACGGATGCGCCCATTTTCCATGCAATTATTTTTTCAGCAGCCGGTCGCGCATGGTGTTGTGCGCGGCGAGCTCGGCCGCATCGTCCAGCGGCTGGAGTTCCAGCTCCGGATAGCGCTGCTGCAGCGCCGTTGTGAGCAGATGATCGCAAAACGTGGGGTTTTTCGGCAGGACCGGGCCGTGGCTGTACGTGCCGAACACGTTGCGATAGCGCACGCCCTCAAAGCCGTCCTCCCCGTTGTTGCCGCCACCGACGAGCACCTTGCCGAGCGGCGACACGCCGCTGCCAAGGTAGGTCTTGCCGCTGTGGTTTTCAAAGCCGACGACCGTGCTGCCGCCGGACTCCGGCAGGCACTCGAAAAGGAAGTTGCCGATCATGCGCTCCTTCGAACCAACGGTGTAATAATCGATCGCGCCGATGAAATCGCACTGCTTTCCGTCCCACGTGCGGTAGTAGCTGCCGAGCATCTGGTAGCCGCCGCAGATGGTCAGAAACGTCTTGCCGTCGGCGATGGCGGCCTTGATCTCGCCACCCTTTCCGGCTTTCAGGTCGGACAGGAGCACCTCCTGCTCAAAGTCCTGACCGCCGCCGATGAAAAACAGGTCAAAGCGCGTAAAATCCGCCTGCTGGCCGACCGTGACCTCCGTCACCTCGGCGCCGATGCCGCGCCACTCCAGGCGGCGGCGCATGCAGAGAATGTTGCCCCGGTCGCCATAGAGGTTCAGAAGGTCCGGGTACAGGTGGCAGATGCGCAGGGTCTTTTCGCTCATTCCCAGAACTCCTTTCCGCCGAGCTGCTTTTGCAGCCGGCCGCGCAGGTCCAGCATGGACGTATACGTCGGCATGATGAACACCGGGTATTCCGACGCGCACATGGCGTCGATCAGCGGGTCATAGTCATAAAACACCTGAATTTTTGCCTCATCTACGCCCGCATATTTCAGGCGCAGGCGCAGCTCATCGGCGCGCGTGCCGGACACGAACACCTGCCGCAGGTGCTCGCCCATGGCGGCGAGCCGCTCAAAGTCCGCGTCCCAGATCCACGAGATGTCCGTGCCGTCGGCGTCCCGGTCGTTGAGGCAGACGACAAACGTCGCATCCTCATTCAGCCCGGCAAGGTAGCGCATGGTCTGGTTGCAGCCGGCAGGGTTTTTCACGAGCATCATGCGCCCGGGCGTGCCGCGCAGGTCGAACTTCTCCATGCGGCCGAAGCCGCAGCCGAACGCACCGAGCGCGTGCACGATTGCCTCCGGCGTGAAGCCAAATGCGTACAGCGCCGCCGCCGACCCGACGGCATTGTAAACGTTGTACGCCGCCGGCAGGTTGATGTGCACGGCGTACTCCCGCCCGCCGATGGACATGGTAACGTCGCTCGTGTCCACGCCGAGGTCCTGCACCGCCGTGACGGCGACCTGCGGGGCTTCGCGGTGGTAGCCGCACTTCGGACAGCGGAACGCGCCGAGATGGCCGTACGTGCGGTAGTCATAGACATACTCCGTCTTGCAGTGGATGCAGTGCGGCGCGTCGGAGATCTCCGTCAGGTCGTCACCGCCGAGCGGCACATTCACGCCAAAGCGCACGACCGGGTTCGGCACCTGCACCGGGATGGACGCGATGAGCGAACAGTCGGCATTGATGCACAAAACGCTCTCCGGCGTGTGGCGGATGCCCTCGATGATGTTGTTGAGCGTGTGCGTGATCTCACCGTAGCGATCGAGCTGGTCACGAAAAACATTCGTGGCCACGATGACCTCCGGCTTGAGGTATTTGAGCACGGTTTTGGATGCAGCCTCGTCGCACTCGATGACGGCAAACTGGCACTTGGGCCGGCCGGTCAGGGTGCTGTGCATGGCGAACTCCGCCGTGATGCCGGAGATGAGGTTCGCGCCCGAGCGGTTGGCAAAGTAATTGAGCCCCGCATCGGCGAACGCCTGCTCGATCATGCGGGAGCTGGTCGTTTTGCCGTTCGTACCGGTGACGAGGATGACGCGCACCCCCCGCGAGAGCACGCCGAGCACCTGTGGGTACACCTTCAGCGCCACCCGGCCGGGAAATGCCGTGCCGCCGCGGCGCAGCAGCCGCAGCAGGCCGCGCGCAAGCTTACACAGCAATACTGCAAAAAAAGTTTGGATTTTCATTCGTTAGGGTCACTCCGTGAATATCGGCATCTGTCAGCAGATGCTCATTTTTACTGTTTTTCCGGCCAGAGTCAGCATATCGCGCAGCTCCTGCACCAATTGCAGCTTGCGCTCAAAGCTGAACTCCGTATCCTGCTGGGCGAGGTTGCTCGCGTTGCCGAAGAGGACATTGACCTCCGTCGCCTCCTCGAGCAGTACGAGCGCGAGCTTGGACGCGCCGTCCTTCATGCGGGCGAGCTCGAGCGTGTACATGCCATCCGCGAGGTAGTCCTTGATACGTTCCATCGTCACATTGACCGTAACGACGCCCTCGGTCGTCAGATCCACACCGTGGATCTCGCTCATCGGCGGCACCTCCTCCGTGCCGCTGCCGGGCAGCGTATGCACCTTTACGCCCAGATATGACGCGACAGCGTTGGCCGTGGTGCCGCCGCAGACAACATGCTTGCCATCCTTGCCGAAAAACAGGCGCATGGTGCTCAGATCATCATCCTTGCTCTCGGGCGGGCCGATCATGACGTTGACCGGACAACGCTCACGCAGGCGCGCGACAACAACAGTCGTATCATCATGCATGGCGTCCATGTCCAGCGTCTTGACGGTCGAGAGGATACTGGCCGCCATGCGCTGTGAGGAGACGGTGGGTGAATAATTGCGCAGGATAAAATCCTCAATGTCCTGACGCGCCCAACCGGCGTCCGTCGTCACGCCGCGTCCGGCCTCCGACACGCCGTCGCTGAAGAGCACAAGCATATCGCCCACGTCAAAATGCAGGTAGCTCTCGTGCAGCTCCTTTTCCTGAATGAAATTGACGGAGTAGTTGTATTTCCCGATCGCGCCGTTGTGCACGAACACAGCGTTCGGGTTGTCATACTGGATCAGGCGCGCGCGGGTGCCGGCCGTCTGCAGGATCGTAAAGGTCGCATAGGCGAGCTTGCGCTCTCTGCACATGGGCAGCGTTTCCGCCACGGTCGTGACGCACTCCTCGATCGGCACGTTGCCCTTGAGCATGGTCGTGAGCATGGTCGTTGTCAGCGTGGAGAGGATGTTGGCCTTGACGCCGCTGCCGAGACCGTCGGAGAGGATGACTGTCGCGTCATTGTCGTCCCATTCGAGCGCACACTGATCGCCGCAGAGCGTCTCCCCGTTTTTGTTGCGGCTGATGACGCTGATGTCCCAGACCGTGTTCCTGCAGCGATTCGTTCGTTTACGCATCATCATCGCCGTCCTCATCAAGCATGATGGCTTCCTTCAGATCGTGCACAGCCACCTTGGTCTCCGCCGCCGTCTCGCCGAGCAGGCTCGCGATCTCGTGGACGATGCGCAGCTGGTTGGCAATGATATCGTCCGCCAGATCGGCCGCATGGATCTTCGTCTTCTGGATCTTGTTGCGGCGCTGGCGCGCTTTCGTCACGTCGCGCATGATGCAGGTAAAGAGCGTCCGCTCCGGGTCGCAGATGAAGATGCGCTCGAGATAGACGTTATAGTCAGCGAGAAAGACCTCGTCCGTGACCTGTGTCTCGTCCTGGCTGATCATCTTCACGAAGTCGTACTCATCCATGATGCGCGAGACCGGGTAGCCGATGATATCTGCCGGATCCTTGATGCCGAAGATCTTGCAGGCAGCCTTGTTGATCTGCTTGACCTTCAGCTTCTTGCCGACGGTGACGATGCCTTCCGGCGAGACGTTGATGATCTTCTCGGAATAGGTCTCGGCGCGCTCTTTCATGTACGGCATGCACATGCTGATCTCGGCGCGGCCCTCATAGACGGCGATGGCCTTGTCGCGGCAGGTACGATAGCCGCACAGGCCGCAGTTGAGTTCATCCGCCGGGCTGAATTTGCCCATCTTGCGCAGGATGCCGTTGATGACGGACTCGGGCGGCAGGTCGGTCGGGTGCTTCTTGTCCACGAGCACACGGCGCATATCCACCGGCTCCTGAATGTCAAAGTTCTTCTTTCCGCCGGCGCTCTTGATCACGCGGCGGCGCGACTCGAGCAGGTTCGTGTGCTTCTGCCGGAAAGCAAGGCCGCCGACACAGTTGCCGTGGCAGGCGGCGATTTCAATGAAACAGTTGCGCAGTTCACCGTTGACGACGCTCTTGAGCGTCTGAATGCTGTCATCCAGACCGTCGAGGAACAGATAATCGCGCCCGGAATCGAGCGACATGGAATGCAGAACGCCGTTCGTGATCGTGTAGCCGCGCGAGAGCAGCGGCTCATCCGCCGGCACATTGGGGTTGACGGCAACGCCGGCCTCGTGCATCCAGTCCTCGAGTTCCGTGAACGTAATATCATAGTCGGCGCCGACGCTCTCAAAGCGCGTCGTCTCCTCCTTCTTGGAGATACATGGGCTGATATAGACAATGGTCGCGCCGGGATAGCGCTTGCGCAGCAGCACGGCATGTGCCTGCATCGGCGAGAGCACCGGGGCCAGATACGGCAGTGCCTCCGGCAGATGCTTTTCCACATAGAGCACGATCGTCGAACAGCCGGAGGTGATGATCGGCGCATCGCCCGGCTGGGCGGCGAGCTTCTCAAGCTCCCGCTTGACCAGATAGGCGCCCTCTGCCGTCTCGTGCGCTGCCGCGAAGCCGAGCTTTTTGAGCGGCTCGGCGATGCCCGCAAAACCGGGAGTATCAAAATAAGCGATGTAGGAGGAGTCAACGCTCACAACGACCTGCTGGCCGGATGCGATCAGTTCCTGGATCTGCGCGACGTCGCTGATGTCCTCCTTGGCGTGCTGCGGACAGACGGACACGCAGTTGCCGCAGAGAATGCAGTCGCTGGAAATGATCTGTGCGTGACCCTGATAGACGCGGATAGACTTGACCGGGCAGAACCGGACGCATTTGTAGCAGTTTTTGCAGTTGGCCTGTTTGAAACGCAGAACATCCATGGGGCTCCCGCCTTTCTGTGAAAATTCACTTCGTATATGTTCTTTTAATGTAGCACAAAACCGCGCGGGACACAAGCCCCGCGCGGTCATCGCAGTTCGATTCAATGTTCCCGGCTGAGGTCGGCGCGCTCCGCGACACGAAACTGCGCAAAGTACGTCTCCTCCATCGGGATCCAGACGTCTGTAAACACCGGCAGCATTTTTTCACCATTGCGCGCAGCAATGCGGCGGTGCTGCTCCTCCGGGCCGACCGAGAGGAACACGTGCAGATCATAAAGATCCCACAGCGCCGGATGGCAGGAATAGGACCCCTCGATGAGATTAACCGGCCTTGCCTCCGCGTGAACCGGCGCGCACAGCTGCTGCGTTCGGCAGTCATAAGGGCGATACGTCACCGGCGCACCATCGCGCAGCGGACGGAGCACCTCAGTCAGGAAACGCTCGAAGTCCACATTGCCGCCCGGCTGACGCAGGCGCTCGGGCGTGCGCTGCTCCGGGCGGAGAAAAAAGTCATCCATGTGGAACACATTGCACGCCAGCTGTGCCTGCAGGGACGCGGCCAGCGTGGTCTTTCCGGCGGCGCAGCGGCCATCGATGGCGACAAGCACGCGCGGCTGCGCGGCCGCGAGCGCACGGATGCGCCGCAGAAGAGCGGGTTCAAAATCAGTCATACACAGCACCTGCCGTCAAGATAATGTCTTATCATAATCCCACAGGCGCGCGCTGTCAAACCGGGGATTTCCAGCGCGCAGAAAGCCGCCGGCAGACGCCTCATCAGCATCCACCGGCGGCGGGAACGGCTTATTCTTCGACCTTGCCGGTCAGCGCCTCCGAAAGCGTGCGCCAGCCGAGCATGGCACATTTCACACGAGCGGGCATGTGCGCGATGTCCTTGAGAGCCGAGGCTTCTTCAAGGCTTTCAATCTCTTCCTCGGTCGCCTCGCCGTGGATCATGCGCAGGAAGGTGCGGCCCATTTCCAGCGCCTTTTCCTTCTTCTGCCCCACGATCATGCCAAGCATGATGTCCGCCGACGCCTGCGAGATGGCGCAGCCGTCGCCGACAAAGCCGCCGTCGGTGATGACATCACCGTCGGTCTTGAGTTTGAGGACGATGTTATCGCCGCAGCTCGGATTCACGCCCGCGAGCGCAATGTCTGCGTCCGGAATGTCGTGCTTGAACTCCGGATGGATGTTGTGCTCGGTCAGGATCTCATTATAGAAGCTTCTATTTTCCATATCCCATACGCTCCCTCAGAGTCGAGAGGCTCTCGATGAACCGGTCGACATCCTCATCGGTGTTGTAGAAAGCAAAGCTGGCGCGAGCCGTCGCGTTCAGGCCGAGGTGCGCGAGCAGCGGCTGCGCGCAGTGGTGGCCGGCGCGGATGTTCACGCCGTCGGACGCCATGATCTCGCTGATGTCGTGCGGGTGCACGCCGTCGACCGTAAATGTGATGATGCCGTTGTGATCCTCCGGCTTGTCCGTGCCGAGCACGTGCACATGCGGGACGGACAGCACACGCGCGAGGGCGTTGACCGTCAGGTCATGTTCGCGCTGCTGGATGGTGTCGAAGCCGACGCTCTGCACATACCGGATGGCAGCAGCCAGACCGGCTGCACCGGCAGCGTTGACCGTGCCGGCCTCAAATTTATGCGGCAGTTCGGCATAGACGGCGCCCGTGCGCGTGACGGATTCGATCATCTCGCCGCCGGAGAGAAACGGCGGCATTTCCTCGAGCAGGTCTTCCCTGCCGTACAGCCCGCCGATGCCCATGGGACCAAAGACCTTGTGGCCGGAGAAGGCGAAGAAATCCGCGCCCAGCTCCTGCACGTTCACCGGCATGTGCGGCGTGCTCTGCGCGCCGTCTACGACCATGACCGCGCCCTTTTTGTGCGCCATGGCGGCGACCTCCTGCACCGGGTACTTCCGGCCGAGGACGTTCGACACCTGCGTCATCGCGACGATCTTTGTGCGCCCGCTGATGAGCGATTCGATCTGCTGAAGATCCACGCTGCCATCAGGCGCGCACTCGATAAACTTCAGCTCCGCGCCCGTCTGGCGGCAGACCATCTGCCACGGCAGCAGATTGCTGTGGTGCTCCATGATGGACACGAGCACCTCATCGCCCGCCTTGACGTGCGTCAGGCCGTAGCTATAGGCGACGAGATTCAGGCTCTCGGTCGTGTTGCGGGTAAAGATGACCTCGCGCGCCGACTTTGCGCCGATGAAGCTGCGCACCGTCTCGCGCGCCTGCTCATAAATATCGGTCGCCTCGACGCTCAGCGGATACAGGCCGCGCAGGGGGTTCGCGTTGTGACAGCGGTAGAAATCTGCCACTGCATCAAGCACGCACTGCGGGCGCTGGGCCGTGGCCGCGTTGTCGATATAGGCGACGTCCGTATGCTGAAAGATCGGGAAGTCATTTTTGTAGTTATACGCCATCGTTGAGTTCCTCCTCCAGCGTCTGAAGAATCTGCGCGCGCAGCGCTTCGTCGTCCACCGTGCGCGCAAAGCGCTCGATCGATGCGCGGGCCAGGATGTTTTCGGCCTGTTCGCGCGAGATGCCGCGGCTCTCAAAGTAAAACAGCGTCTCGTCATCGAGCTCGCCAATGGTCGCGCCGTGGTTGCCGACGACGTTTTCCTCTGCGCAGAGGATGAGCGGCACCGTCTTGTTGACGACATCGTCGCCGAGCATGAGCACGGTCTCTTTCTCATTGCCGACGGAGTTGGCCGAACCGGTCTTAAAGTCGATCGTGCCGCGGAAAACTTTTTTCGCCGCGTCCTTGAGCGCGCCGGACGTGTCGATCTCGCACTCCGTGTTCTTGCCATAATGGTTGACGACGACGTTGACGTCGATCGTCTGACTGCCGCGGCCGAGATAGCCGATCTGCGCCGAAAAACGACTGCCGTCGCCGATGAGCTCCGTGTCGTTGCCCGAATACAGGTCACCCCTGCCCATGAGGATCTGCGTCATGTCCACGCCGGCGTCGGGCGCGCAGTCCGCGTCCGTTTTGGCATAGAGCAGCGCACCGTCCTGCGCACCGAGCACCTGCACAAGGCGCAGAGACGCATGGTCATGCAGCGTCAGCGCCGTTTCCACGGCGAAGCTGCCCTGCGCATCGAGCACCATATACACCGTTGCCTGCACGCCGGCAGCCACTTCGACCGCGATGTGCTTACGGCTATAGCCCCCGGCGCCGGTCAGGCGGATGTGCAGCGGCTGCGCCTGATTTTCTGCTGTAATTTCATATGCATCCGTCCCGAGATCAGCCGTTTCGGCCACATTCCACGGGATGGTCGCTTCGTTGACATTGAGATGGTTCCACGTTCTGGTCGGCAGTTTGTTGACGACCAGCTGTTCACTCGTATTCACGATATTCCCTCCTTTCGGAATGTGCGGTCAGCCGATGCTGCCCTTCATCTCCAGACGAATGAGATTGTTCATTTCCACCGCGTACTCCAGCGGCAGCTCCTTGGAAACGTTGTCCGCAAAGCCGCTGACGATCAGCGCGCGGGCGTCCTCCTCGCTCATGCCGCGGCTCATGAGATAAAACACCGCTTCGTTGCTGATGCTGCCGATCTTGGCCTCATGGCCGACAGCAGCGTCCTTCGTGCGGATGTCCATGGCCGGGACGGTATCGGAGCGGGACTCGGAATCGAGCATCAACGATTGGCAGGACACGGAGGATTTCGCGTGTTTGGCGCCCTTTTGCACCACGACGCTGCTGCGGAACGTGCTGATGCCGCCGCTCTTGCTGATGGAGCGCGTGTTCATGTATGAGCTCGTATTCTTGCCGATGTGCACGACCTTCGCGCCGGTGTCGAGGTTCTGCCCCGCACCGGCAAACGTGACGCCGGTGAACTCCATCTTGGCATTATCGCCCTTGAGCACGCTCATGGGGTACAGGCAGCCGACATGGGAGCCGAACGAGCCGGACACCCACTCGATCACGCCGCCCTCTTCCACGAGCGCGCGCTTGGTGTTGAGGTTATACATGTTCTTCGACCAGTTTTCGATGGTCGAGTAGCGCAGCTTGGCGTTTTTCTTCACGTACAGCTCCACGCAGCCGGCATGGAGGTTCGCGACGTTATATTTCGGCGCCGAGCAGCCCTCGATGAAGTGCAGGCTCGCACCCTCGTCGACGATGATGAGCGTGTGCTCAAACTGGCCCGCGCCCTTGGCGTTCAGGCGGAAATACGACTGCAGCGGGATGGACACCTGCACGCCCTTCGGCACGTACACGAACGAGCCGCCGGACCAGACCGCGCCGTGCAGCGCCGCGAACTTATGGTCGCGCGGCGTGACGAGCTTCATGAAATACTTGTGCACCATATCGGCATACTCGCCCTTGAGCGCGCTCTCCATATCGGTATATACGACGCCCTGCGCAGCCACTTCGTCCTTGACATTGTGGTACACGAGCTCGGAATCGTACTGCGCGCCGACGCCGGCAAGCGATTTGCGCTCCGCCTGCGGGATGCCGAGCCGTTCGAAGGTATCCTTAATATCCTGCGGGACGTCCTTCCAGTCGTTTTTCATGTCGGTCTTGGGGCGGACGTAGGTCGCAATATGATCCATGTCCAGGCCCTCAATGGACGGGCCCCAATCCGGGATCGGCATCTCATTATAGATCTGCAGTGACTCCAGCCGGAACTGCTGCATCCAGACCGGATCGCCCTTTTCCTTGGAGAGCTTGTCGATGATCTCCGGCGTCAGGCCCTCCTGCATGCGATAGGCATCGTCCTCTTTGTCGCGGATGTCATAGACGCTGCGGTCAATGTCCGCGACCTGACTTTTTTCCTTCATTCGGATCGCCTCGCTTTCAGTCTGCCTGGATGCCGCCAAAGCCGTTTTCGTTGATGGTATCGACGAGCGATGCATCGCCGTTTTTCACGATGACGCCCTGCTCCATGATGTGCGCGGCGTCCACCGTCAGTGCCTCGAGAATGCGGGTGCTGTGCGTGATGATAAGCAGCGAGCCGTGCACGCGCTCGCGGTAGAGCTGCACGCCCTTGGAGACCGTGCGCACCGCGTCGACGTCCAGACCGGAGTCGGTCTCGTCGAGGATGGCGAGCTTCGGCTCGAGCATGAGCATCTGCAGGATCTCCGCCTTCTTCTTCTCGCCGCCGGAAAAGCCCACGTTCAGGTCACGCTCGGCGTAGGAGGCGTCCATCGCCAGCAGCTCCATCGTCTCGGCGAGCTTCTTCTTGAAGTCCCAGAGGCGGATGCGCTTTCCGGTCTTCTGCTCCAGCGCGCTGCGGATGAAAGCGCTGAGCGTTACGCCGGGCACCTCGAGCGGATTCTGGAAGGACAGGAAAATGCCCTTTTTCGCGCGCTCATTGACCGGCAGCTCCGTGATGTCCTCGCCGTCAAAGACGATCTTTCCGGCCGTGACCGTATACTCCGGATTGCCGGTGATCGCGTAGCCGAGCGTGGACTTACCGGTGCCGTTCGGTCCCATGAGCACGTGTGTCTCGTCTTTGCCGACGGTCAGATCCACACCGTGCAGAATCTCCTTCTCGCCTGCGCTCACGTGCAGGCCGCTGACTTCAAGCAGGTTGCTGTTCATATATGCGTCCTCCGTTCCCAATGGCAGACCGCGCCGGGCGGCACGGCTGCATAATATACACAAAATCGAGAGGCTCTGGAGGGGTTGACACGTAATCCCTACCTCTATGGCATGAATTATATGCCTATATTCCCACGATGTCAATAGGAATAAGAAACGTCGGCAGCAAAAAATGCGCACGGCCGCAAAACCGTGCGCACTTTTGACACAAATCTTTAGAATTGGAACAGGTTCAGGCCGATTTCCCCGCTGTGGAAGCGATCCACCCGCCCGTCGATGACCGTGATGACCATTTCGCAGGTGGCGCTGATGACGGCGCGGTTCAGATGCCCGCCGAACACCTCGCCCTTTTCGTTGCCGGCACTCATGTGCAGGTGCGTGTAAAACGCGCCGTCCATCGTGTTGATGGTGCCGGTCAGCGAGACGATCTCAAAATCGCCCGCGAACGAATTGGCGTGGTACTGCTTTTCGGCCGTGTGGAACACGCCGACCGTAAATTCGCCGACCGCGCCGAGCGCCTGCACGCTCGCGAGCTTGATCTGCTCGGCCTGCGCGATCGCCTTGACCTGCTCGAGCACCTCCTCGCCGCGGTCGATGCGGGCGACGATGGTGTTTCCGAATCTTCGATACTCCATGGGTCTCCTCCTTTGGCTTCGTTATCTGGATTATACCGCGCCCCCTGCCGGCATGCAAGGGGCGCAGCGGAATTTATTCGAGCTCGAACGCGCCGGTATAGAGCTGGTAGTACACGCCCTTTTCGGCGATGAGCTTTTCGTGGCTGCCGCGCTCGATGATGCGGCCATGGTCGAGCACCATGATGACATCGGCATTTTTGACCGTCGAGAGCCGGTGCGCGATGACGAACACCGTGCGGCCCTCCATGAGCTTATCCATGCCGCTTTGCACGAGTGCCTCCGTGCGGGTGTCGATGGAGCTGGTCGCCTCATCGAGGATCATAACCGGCGGGTCGGACACGGCCGCGCGCGCGATACTCAGCAGCTGGCGCTGGCCCTGGCTCAGGCCGCTGCCGTCACCCTTGAGCACGGTGTTGTAGCCGTCCGGCAGCATGCGGATGAAGTGATCGGCGTTGGCGAGCTTCGCCGCCGTGATGCAGTCATCATCCGTCGCGTCCGGATTTCCGTAGCGGATGTTCTCCATGACGGTGCCGGTGAAGAGGTTCACGTCCTGGAGCACGATGCCGAGACTGCGGCGCAGATCGGCCTTGCGGATCTTATTGATGTTGATGCCGTCATAGCGGATCTTGCCGTCGGCAATGTCGTAGAAGCGGTTGATGAGGTTCGTGATCGTCGTCTTTCCGGCGCCGGTCGCGCCGACGAAGGCCACCTTCTGGCCCGGTTCAGCATAGAGCGTGATGTCGTGCAGGACTTCCTTGTCCGGCGTGTAGCCGAAGTCCACATGGTCGAACACGACGCGGCCCTCGAGCTTCGTGTACGTGACCGTACCGTCGCCGTGCGGGTGCTTCCACGCCCAGAGGCCGGTGTGGTGGTCGGCCTCAACGAGCGCGCCGTTTTCTTTCCTGGCGTTGACGAGCGTCACATAGCCGTCGTCCGTTTCCGGCTCGGCGTCCATGAACGCAAAGATGCGCGAGGCGCCGGCCAGTGCCGTGACGATGGAGTTGAACTGGTTGGAGATCTGCGAAATGGGGTTTGTGAATCCGCGTGAGAGCGTCAGGAACGACGCGATCATGCCGAGTGTGAGCGTGTTCATGCCGGTCAGGCCGAGGTTCGGCGTACCGGCAATGGCCATCGTGCCGCCGATGACGGCAATGATGACATACTGCAGGTAGCCGACGGCGTTCATCATCGGCATCATGCTGTTGGCCATGCCGCTGGCGCGCGCGGCGTTTTCCGCCCAGACGCGGTTGCGGCGGCGCAGCTCCGCCTTGCTCTGCTCCTCGTGGCAGAAGACCTTGACGACCTTCTGGCCGTTGACCATCTCCTCGACATAGCCGTTGAGACTCGCCAGCGCGGTCTGCTGTGCCATGAAGTAGCCGCCGATGCGGCCGGTGAGTTTGCGCACGAACACAAGGATGAGCGCCATGACCGCGCAGACGATCAGCGTCAGCCAGACGCTGATATACAGCATGCAGAAAAACACGACCGTCAGCGTAAACACCGACGACACGAGCTGTGCCATGGACTGCGCGATCATCTGGCGCAGCGTGTCGGTATCGTTCGTATACAGGCTCATGATGTCGCCGTGCGTATGCGTATCAAAATAGCGGATGGGCAGACGCTGCATCTTCTCAAACATCTCGTCGCGGATACGCTTGAGCGTGCCCTGCGCGATCGTGACCATGCGGCGGTTATACAGCCACGTGGCCAGTGTGCCAACGAGATACACGCAGCCGATCGTCATCAGCGCGCGGATCAGGCCGGAAAAGTCCGGCGACGCCGTACCGAGCATGGGGACAATATAGCCGTCGATCAGCTTCTGCAGGAACATGGATGAGGCCGCACCGGCGACCGCGCTGAGCAGAATGCAGGCGGTCACGAGCACGAGCGTGCCCTTGTAAGCGCGCATATACGACAGCAGGCGCTTGAGCGTCTGGGAATCAAACTTCGGGCGTTCAGGCATCGTCCTCGCCTCCCTTCTGCTGGGACTCATAGACCTCGCGGTAAATTTCGCACGTGCGCAGCAGCTCATCATGGCTGCCGATGGCGTCAATGTGCCCGTCGTCGAGCACGACGATGCGGTCCGCGTTCTGCACGGAACTGATGCGCTGCGCGATGATGATCTTCGTCGTCTCCGGGATATAGGCGGAAAAAGCCTGCTGGATCTGCGCGTCCGTGCGCGTATCGACGGCGCTCGTCGAGTCGTCGAGGATGAGCACTTTCGGCTGCTTCAGCAGCGCGCGGGCGATGCACAGGCGCTGCTTCTGGCCGCCGGAGACATTTGTGCCGCCCTGCTCGATATAGGTGTCATAGCCGTCCGGCATGGCGGAGATGAACTCATCCGCACACGCGAGCACGCAGGCGTGCCGGAGTTCCTCGTCCGTGGCATTCTCATTGCCCCAGCGGAGGTTCTCCTTGATCGTGCCGGAAAACAGCTCGTTTTTCTGCAGCACCATGGCAACGGCGTTGCGCAGCGTCTCCAGATCATAATCGCGCACGTCCACGCCGCCGAGCGTCAGCTTGCCGCCGGTGACATCGTACAGGCGCGGGATGAGCTGCACGAGCGAAGATTTGGACGCGCCCGTGCCGCCGATGACGCCGATCGTCTCGCCGGAGCGGATGTGCAGATCAATATCATCGAGCACCTTTTTGTCCGCCTTGGATGCATAGACAAAGCTCACATGGTCAAAATCAATGGCGCCGTCGCGCACGGCCATGACCGGGTGCTCCGGATTTTGAATGTCCGTCTTTTCCTCGATCACCTCGGCAATGCGGCGCGCGGACGAAAGCGAGATCGTCAGCATGGCAAAGACCATGGACAGCATCATCAGGCTCGAGAGGATCTGCATGGCGTAGGTGATGAGCGCGGTGAGGTTGCCGGTCGTCAGGCCAAGCGCCGGATCGTTGCCGCTGGCGATGATGGCCTTGGCGCCGAGCCAGGAGATGATGATCATGCACGCATAGATGCACGACTGCATTAGCGGCGCGTTGAGCGTGATGAGCCGCTCGCCCTTGGAAAAGTCCTTATAGATGCGCTCGGAAATGGCGCCGAACTTGCGGATCTCGTGCTGCTCCTGATTAAAGGATTTGACGACGCGGATACCGCGGACATTTTCCTGCACGACGTTGTTGAGCTCGTCATACGTGCGGAACACGCGCGTAAAGATCGGAAACACGCTGCGGATAATGAAAAACAGCGCCACCGCGAGGATCGGCAGGATGATGAGAAATGTCATGGAAATATCATGGCTGATGCGGAACGACACGATCATGGAAAAAATCAGCATGACCGGCGAGCGGATCGCCATGCGCATGAGCATCTGAAAGGCATTCTGCACGTTCGTGACGTCCGTCGTCAGGCGCGTGACGATGGACGCGGTGGAAAACTTATCGATGTTGGAAAATGCAAAGGTCTGCACATTGTTGTACATGTCCTCACGCAGGTTTGCGCCGAAACCGACCGAAGCCCGCGCTGCGATACGCGCCGCGAGCACGCCGGTCGCGAGCTGGAACGCCGCCAGCAGCAGCAAAAATGCGCCAAACTTCCAGACCGCCGCCATGCTGCCGCCCTCAATACCATAATCGATGAGGTTGGACATATACAGCGGGATCACGATCTCGAACACGACCTCCAGCGCCGAGAGCAGCACCGTCACGAGCGCGGGACCTTTGTTTTCCCGCAGGCTGCGGGACAATGTATGAAGCATGGATTTCCTCCTTCCTGAATCACGGGCCGGTCAGCCGAGGTCGGCATAGATCGTGCGCAGGGCCGATTCCAGCGCCGCGATCTGTTCCGGCGTCAGCGAGCGCAGCATCTGCTGCTCCGTCGCCTGGATCGTGGCGTGCATATCCTGCGCGATCCCGGCAGCACGCTCCGTCTGGCAGACGATCTTGCTGCGTTTATCTGCCGGATCGAGCCAGCAGCGCACAAAGCCGTTTTGCTCCATGCGGCTGATGATGCCAGCCACCGTCGGGTGCGACACCTGCAGAAACCCTTCGATCTCCTTTTGCGTCGCCTGCCCGCCATTGCGAGCCAGATAGCCCAGCACGCGGCTTTGCGTCAGCGTCAGCCCCTGCTGCGCGAGATCGGCATCTGCCCGCATTTTGATCTTATCCGTGATCATTTTTAATAGACATCCGATTTGGAATTGCTCCATGATACACCTCCAAATGTGTAGCACGCTACGCATTATAAGGACATTCACGCAAAACGTCAAGAGACTTCATAAATTGTTTACACGCGAAAACGGCCGCAAAAAGCGCCCGTCTGCCATGGCAGACGGGCGCTGAAAAATGTTGGAATCACAGGTGCTGGTCGCGGTCGATCTTGTCGTAGTGCTTGAGCAGGATATCCTCCATAACGGAGGTCAGCTTCATGTCCAGGTTCCAGAAATAGATGACAAACGTGACCACGAACGCGCCGAGTGCGCCGAGCGATACACCCATAAGGGCCTTGAGCAGCTTGCTTTTCAGATTGTTCATGTTCGATCTCCTCTCTGATTACCAGGACTTGTCGTCCTTCAGGATCTCCAGGCTCGGATCCACGGGCTCTTCCTGCATGACGGTGCGCATGTAGTCATTGACCTGCTGGCGCACACCCTGACGCGAGACCACGCGCGGATCAAACAGATCGTGCGTGACCCAGATGAGGTGGATACCGTGCTCGCGGGCGCGCTCCTCAAACAGACCGTGCATGCCGTCGAGCGCTTTGCAGCTCATGTGCTCCCAGAGAATGACCATGTCGGCGTTGAACTGCTCGCAGAACTCCCAGAGCTCGTCGAGCAGGACCTTGTAGCCGCCGTGGGTACGGTTGCGCATGATCATGTTCTCGGTCAGCCAGGCCATGTCGTAATATGCCTGCTCGCGGTTTTCGGGCGTGTCCTCCGTGACGAGTTCGCGCGTCGAGACCATGGAGAGCATATCCGTCAGCGGCACAATGCCCCAGCAGTTGAGCAGCCAGACGAGGAAGTCCATGTAAAAGTGCGACTGCACGCCCCAGACGATGGCGCGGTGGCGGTACTCGTTGGCGGCCTTTTTCTGCTTGCGGTAGGCGCGCTCGGCGAGCTGGGTGATCTTGCGATCGACTTCGCGGAACGCGGGGACCTTGCCGCAAATGGCCATGTAGTTCGTTTCGGTATACAGTGCGAGGTTGGAGCCAAAGACCTGCGGGTAGTCGGTCTTGTTCATCTCCAGCCACTCGAGGCGGCACTTGGTGGCATAGTTCACGCGCTCGGCGCACTCGAAGTACGCTTTCCAGTCCCACTTCTCGCCGGTGTGCTCTTCAATGAAGGCAATGGCGTTTTTGATCTCCTGTGCAGCGTAATCCTGCACATCGTCCTCGCGGTGGCGCAGGGGCGCGGCGAGCTGGAACACCGGGACGCCGTCCTCGAGCTCGAGGCGCTTGGAGATAACGCCGTTGCCGAGCAGGGAGCCGTCGCACGTCGTGTTGCACTGCACGGCGCAGGCGCCGAGCACCGGAGCGTCGTCGTCGATGGACACGCCGGCCTCCGCCTCCGGCATCGGGCAGACGTCGCCCGCGAGGCCGTATTCCTGCGCAATGTCGATATAGTGCTCTGCCGCGTGCTGGTTGAGCAGCACGGAGACATAGGTCGACGGCGTCTCACGGCTCAGGCCCTTGAGCGTCGGGAAGCCCATCATGACGGCGGTCATCTCGTTTTCGTCCACGAGCACGACCTTATCGGAGAATTTCTTATCGTTGCCGATGCGGCGGTCGCCGCGGAAGAGACCGTCGAGCAGCTTTGCCACGTCCTCGATGATGAGATCCTGTTCCAGGTGACAGATACGCAGGTATTCATCGCGCAGGCCCTGGGTGTGACGGTCGACCATCATGGGCACGGCCAGGTAGTTGGCCATCCAGCGGTAGCGGAACATGGCCTTGATGTTGCGCGGCTTGGAGACCATCTTTGCCATGGTGATCCAGTTGTGCAGCCAGCGGGAATAATCATAGAGCGTGTCGGTCACGCCGCGCCACTCGCGGCGGTTGCGGACCTTGCCCTCGGTGTAGAACTTACCGAAGTTTTCACAGCCGATTCTCTTGTTGGACATCACTGTTTCCCCCCTTGAATCTTCTTGATCTCCATGCTTTCCACGAATGCCTGCACACGGGTGCGCATCTGGCCGGAGGAAGCGATGTTATACGGGCGGTCAACGGACAGGACAGGATAGCCGTAGTCATCGTTGAGGATGTGCGAGCCAAGCATGCGCTCGTACGCCCACGGGTCGCAGAACTTGATCTGCTCATAAATGATACCGTCGGCCTCGTACTCCTTGGCAAGCTGGCTGACGTATTCGCGGCGGCCGAGCATCTTGGGCGTATCCATATAGCGCGGGCACTGGGCGCGGTTCATGTACTGGCGGCAGATCTGGGTCAGCGCGTCCTCGTCGTCCGTCAGCGTGATCGGGTCGCGGCCCGGGAACGAGCCATAGCAGAAACGGTCGGCGCAGACATAGGCGCCGGTCTCCTCGACGAGCTTGATGAAGTCGATGTCATCGACCTCGGAGCCGACGACGACCACACGCGCACGGTACGGATTCTTCTTGTCCGGACGGCGGGTCTTGAGCTCCTTGAGCGTCTCCTCGAGCTTGTCGATAAGCAGATACTTCGGCGCGACATAGGTCGCGAGCGTGATAACGTGGAATTCGTAACCCGTGATGCGCGGATTGGGGCCCTTGCGGTACTCGCCGATGGCGCGGATGAGCTCGCACACGCGGTTGTGCTCGGCAACGGCCTTGCGGATGGCCTCGTCCGAGACGTCGATGCCGTAGACGTCGTGCAGCGGCGTGAGGATGTGGTTGCGGCACTGGAGCACATACAGATTCAGACCGTTATCGTCCGCCTTCATCGGGATCTCCATGTACTCGAAGAAGAACTTCGGCTTGTCCTTGCCCATAGTCTTGAGCAGCTCCATGTTCTCCACGGCGCGGTTCATCATCGAACAGCCGTCCGGCGTGATCATGCAGTCGGCAAAGTTGTAGCCGCCCTCAATGGCGCGCTCGAGCAGCGCGCGGCTGTATTCGCACAGGAAGCTGGTCATATAATACGTGGCCATTTCCATGGAGCCGGTGCGCGGCGCGCGCAGGCGCGTCGAGAAAGCGCCGGGCAGGTTCAGCAGCGGCTCCGGCGTGTTTTCGCAGGCATAGGCAACGCAGATCTTCCCCTCGTTCTGCGCCTGTGCGATCAGGTTATTGTGCGCTTCCTGCAAAAGGTTTTCGAAGTACAAAAGATGTTTCAGATCTTTCATGGTTCACTCCCTCTTCGTTTGTTTTTTTCTATCAAAAGCGGCTGCGCGACCGCTTCTGTCTCTTTTGCTGCCCATAGGCAGGGAGGCGTGCTGGGATCAGCGCGCCTCAATTTCCTTGATATTGATCTCGTTACCCTGCTGCAGCCACGTGTTGCCGCTGCCACAGTGGGGGCAGGTCTTGCCGTATTGTACGGTCGGGTAAGTGCTCTTGCAGTCATCGCACCAGGTGACGGCCGGAATGATCTCATACAGGAACTTCGTGCCCTGAATGATCGGCTCTTTCTTGGTGTACCAGTTCCAGCAGTCCTCGAGATATTCCGGCACAATGCCGGAGACCTCACCGAATTCGAGCGTGACCGACTCGATCTCGGTGAGGTTGTTTTCCTTGGCAATCTCCTGCACCTGCTTGACGACATAAGTAACGATACTCAGCTCGTGCATGGGGGCTCCTTTCAAACGGGCGGGCACAGCGGGAAGGGTTCTGTGCCCGCCGCATGATGATGGATTACTTTTTCTTTTCCGCGAGAGATTTCTTAATGATCTTCACCTGGCGCTTGGCGGCGTAGGGGCCGATGGCCTTGAACTTGTCCTCAGCCGGGATCATCTTGCTGTTTTGCGGACGCACGCGCTTGAGGTGAATGGCATCAAACTCGCACTTGGTCGTGCAGATGCCGCAGCCAATGCACTTGTTCGGATCGACGACGCTGCGGCCGCAGCTCAGGCAGCGGGACGCCTCGGAGCGGATCTGCTCTTCGGTGAACGTCACGCGGTCATCCTGCATGGTGCGCACCTTCTTGCTGTCGATGGCAACGGCGGCACGTGCGGGCTTTTTGATCTTCTCGGTCGGAAGAACGATATCGTCCTTATTGAGTTCCTTGAACTCGCGGGTGTTGCGGTGGATCGTCAGGGTCTGGCCCTTGTTGACGAAGCGGTGGATGGACACCGCACCCTCGCGGCCGGTCGCGATCGCGTCGATCGTGTACTTCGGGCCGGTGGCGCAGTCGCCGCCGACGAAGATGTCGGGTTCGTTGGACTGGAACGTCACAGTGTCGTGAGCGATCAGGCGGCCGTCGGCCGTCTCTGCCGCGGTGCCGGCCAGAACATCGCCGTAGACCGAGCGCTGGCCGATGGCGACCAGAACATTGGAGCACGGGACAGTGATGGTCTCATTCTCGTCATAGACAGGGGCGAACTTGCCGCTCGCGTCGCGGACGGACACGCAGCGCATCAGCTCGATGCCGGTGACCTTGCCGCCCTCGCCGAGGATGGCCTTCGGCGCCCAGGAGTTGTTGATGACGACGCCGTCGGCAATACCGGCGTTCTTCTCGTCCGGAACGGTGGGCATCTCTTCATCCTTCTCGAGGCAGTACATGTTCACGCTGCCCTTGGTCAGACGCAGGGCCGCGCGCGCCACGTCGATGGCAGCGTTGCCGCCGCCGATGACGACCACGTCGCCCGTGAGCTTCTTGAGCTTGCCGGCGTTGACCTCGCGCAGGAAGTCGAGGCCGCTCTTGACGCCGGTGAGATCCTCGCCGGCAATGTTGAGCTTCGACGCCTGCTGCAGGCCGACTGCAACGTAGAACGCCTGGTAGCCCTCTTCGCGCAGCCGCTGGATGGTGATGTCCTTGCCGACTTCGACGCCGCATTTGAACTCCACGCCCATCTCACGCAGCACGTCGATCTCGGACTTGACAACGTCCTTGCCGATGCGGAAGCTCGGGATGCCGTTGACGAGCATGCCGCCGGGCACGGCTTCCTTCTCGAACACGACCGGGCTGTAGCCCTCGATAGCCAGGAAGTAGGCGCAGGACATGCCGGCCGGGCCGCCGCCGATGATGGCGATCTTCTGGTCAAACTTCTCGTGCGTGCAGGAGTTCATGGGCGGCACGTAGCGGTGCTCGGCCTTCATGTCCTGCTCGGCGATGAACTTCTTGATCTCGTCGATGGCCAGCGGCTCGTCGACGGTGCCGCGGGTGCAGGCATCCTCGCAGTACTTTCTGCAGATGCTGCCGCAGACGGCCGGGAACGGATTATCCTTCTTGATGAGCTTGAGCGCGTCGGCATAGCGGCCGTCGCCCGCCATCTTGATGTAGCCCTGGATGGCGATGTGCGCCGGGCAGGCGGCCTTGCAGGGCGCCGTGCCAGTCGGCCAGGTCTGGATGCAGCCGTTCTCGTTGCGGTAATTCTTGTTCCAGTGATCCTCGCCCCACTTGGTGTCGTCCGGCAGCTCGTGGTGCGGATACTGGATGGGACCTTCCTTCGTGCAGAGCTTCTGACCGAGGCGGACAGCGCCGGCCGGGCAGGTCTCGACGCACTTGCCGCAGGCCACGCACTTCTCGGGGTCGCTCTCGGCCACGTAAGCGGAGGCGGACAGGTTCGGCGTGTTGAACAGCTGGCTGGTGCGCAGCGCGTTGCAGACGCCGACGGCACAATTGCAGATGCCGAAGATCTTGTTCTCACCGTCGATGTTCGTGATCTGGTGGACATAGCCGCGGTCCTCGGCCTTCTGGAGAATCTCCATGGCCTCTTCATAGGTGATGTCGCGGCCGTGGTTCGTCTCACGGCAGTAGTCGGCGAAGTCACCGACGCCGATGCACCACTCGCCTTCCACGTCGCCGGAGCCCTCGCCGCGGATGCGCTGCTGCTTGCGGCAGGAGCATACGGACACGCCGATGTGACCCTCGTACTTCTTCAGCCAATGGGACAGGTGCTCGATCGGCAGAGACTTGCTCTCGGCCGGGATGGCCTTTTCGACCGGGATGACGTGCATGCCGATGCCGGCGCCTCCGGGGGGCACCATCTCGGTGATGCCCGCCAGCGGCAGATACGCCATGCGCTCGAAGAAGTCCGCCGTCTCCGGGAACATATCTGATTGCTCGGGGTTGATCATCATGATCTCGGCGCTGCCGGGAACGAACATATCCAGCACCCAGCGCTTGGCGTGGTTCGGGTTCTTTCCGTCGAGGTTCTCCCAGTGGAACTCGACCAGGCCGCTCTCGCTGAGCGCCTGCAGCGCCTTCTCCAGATACGCTCTGTCGAACTGCGGGTTCTTCTTCGCGAGCTGCTCGATCGTGAGCGGCACGCGCTTTTTCATCGTCAGGGCGATATCGAGGATATCGTCCGCCATCTTCTCATCGTACTTCACCGCCGTGAACTTGAGGGCAGAGTTGATGCCCAGATACTCCGGAGCATCCGGCGTGATCTTGTCCTTGCCGAGCAAGACTGTTGCGCGATCCGTGATTTCTTTTCCGAGCTTTGCAATTTTCTCGTCTTTTGTCATGTTCTCGCTTCCTTCTCTGATAGTTTGCATCCAAATAACGACTAGCCGTTGCGACACTTGAGCGGCTTCCGACGCCGCCATGTTAATTAATTAACCCTGCAATGTCAAGGGCTACGGGGCATTTTTGAAACAAGTCACAAAAAAGTTGTAAAAGAATTGCGAATAAAATCTTGTGTGTGTTGAATCACAGAAACAAAAGTCGTATAATGTCTAAAAAGAGTGAACATTTTTCGTCAGGAGTGTTTGAAATGCAAGATTCATCCTGGAAGTTCAAAGAGGAAGTCGCAGAAACGGCCATTTCCCTCTTTAAGCGCGACGGATACAATAATGTTACGGTCAATGAGATCTGCAAAGCGTGCGGCATCTCCCGCTCCGTGTTCTACTCCTCGTTCAACGGCAAGCGCAGCATTCTGGAATACATGGTGGAAAAGCCGCAGCACAACGATGATGCGAGCTTTATGAAATTTGCGCACGCGGATAACGATTTTGAACGCATCTGGCAGCTGTTCGACCGGTTCATTGCAATCGCTTATGACTTCGGCCCGGAACTGACGAGCACGCTCTTCATCATGCAGTTCGAATCCCCGGAGGGCATCCGCGCAGCTGTGCACGCACTGGACGATCTGTTTGCCACGCTGGCCAACAACTGTGCCAAGGCGGGCATTATCGACACGGAAGAGCCGCCGGATCTGCTGTCGCGCATCGCAACGGATCTGATCTGCCACGAGCTGTACGTCTGGTCCAGCCAAAAGGGCAACTTCTCACTGCGCGCGCGTGCGCGGCAGTATGCCGAGATCGCCTACCACGTCAAGCCGGAATACCGCATGCCAGCCGAGCAGCGCAACGCGCTGTGAGGGGCAAGAATAAAAAGTGCAGCCGGATTTCCAGCGGAAATCCGGCTGTACTTTTGCGTTTATATTGTTTATGCGTTTATATTTATTGGATCATTCCCACTCGATCGTGGCGGGCGGTTTGGAGGTGATATCGTAGACGATGCGGTTAATACCCTTGACCTCGTTGACGATGCGCACGGAGACGCGGTCGAGCACATCGTACGGAATGCGCGTCCAGTTGGCGGTCATGAAGTCCGTCGTTGTGACACTGCGCAGCGCGAGCGTGTAGTCATACGTGCGGCCGTCGCCCATGACGCCAACAGAGCGCATATTCGTCAGCACCGCGAAGTACTGATTCATCGTCTGCTCCAGGTGCGCCTTGGCGATCTCATCGCGGAAGATGAAGTCCGCGTCGCGCAGGATGTCGAGCTTATCCTTGGACACCGCGCCGAGGCAGCGGATGGCCAGACCCGGGCCCGGGAACGGCTGGCGCATGACCAGATACTCCGGCAGGCCGAGCTCGCGGCCGAGCGCGCGCACCTCGTCCTTAAACAGCAGACGCAGCGGCTCAATGATCTCCTTGAAATCCACAAAGTCCGGCAGGCCGCCGACGTTGTGGTGGCTCTTGATGACGGCGGCGACATTCGTGCCGGATTCGATCACGTCGGGATAGATCGTACCCTGAGCCAGATAGTCGACCGAGCCGATCTTCTTGCCCTCTTCCTCAAAGACGCGGATGAACTCCTCACCGATGATCTTGCGCTTCGTCTCCGGGTCAGAGACGTCCTTCAGGCGCGTGAGAAAGCGCTCTTCCGCGTTGACGCGCACAAAATTGATGTCCCAGTTCTGGAACGCAGCCTCGACCTCATCGCCCTCGTTCTTGCGCAGCAGACCGTGATCGACAAAGATGCACGTGAGCTGATTGCCGACCGCCTCCGCCAGCAGAGCGGCCGCGACCGAGGAATCCACGCCGCCGGAAAGGGCCAGCAGCACCTTGCCGCCGCCGACCTTGGCGCGGATGTCCGCAATGGACTTGCGCATGAAGTCACCCATCGTCCACTCGCCGGTCGCGCCGCAGACCTCATAGAGGAAGTTGCGCAGCATGGCCCGACCATACTCGGTATGATTGACCTCCGGGTGGAACTGCACGCCATAAAACCCGCGCGCTTCGTCGCAGATGCCGACCGTTGGGCAGGCATCCGAGTGCGCCACGAGCCGGAACGACTCCGGCACCTTGGCCATGTAGTCGCCGTGGCTCATCCACGTGATGCTTTGCTCCGGCAGACCGCGGAAGAGACGGCAGTCGGTATCGAACCAGGTCTGCGTCTTGCCGTACTCGCGTGCGGTGTCCTTTCCGGCAGCGGTCACTTCCCCGCCGAGATACTGCGCCATGAGCTGGCAGCCGTAGCAGATGCCGAGGATTGGGATTCCGAGCCGGAAGATCTCAGGATCTACCTGCGGCGAGCCTTCGGCGTACACGCTCTGCGGGCCGCCGGTGAAGATGATACCGATGGGGTCAAAGGCACGGATCTCGTCGATGGACATGGTGTGCGGCTTGACTTCGCAATACACATTGCACTCGCGCACACGGCGCGCAATGAGCTGATTATACTGTCCTCCAAAATCGAGGACGATGACAGACTGATTCGGCATGGATGACGCTCTCCTTATTCGACAGTAACGGATTTGGCAAGGTTTTTCGGTTTATCGATCGCACAACCATTCGCTTTCGCGACATAGTAAGCGAAGAGCTGCAGCGGCACGATCTCCGCCGGGACAACGAACAGATTATCCATCCGCGGCACGAGGATGACATCATCCGCCTCGGAATAAATGGCCCGGTTGCCCTCGAGCGCCACGCCGAGCACGCGCGCACCGCGCGCCTTGACCTCCTTGACATTGCTCATAGTCTTGTCAAACAGCGGCTCGTAACACGCGACAGCGATGACGAGGCGGTTTTCCTCAATGAGCGCGATGGTGCCGTGCTTGAGCTCGCCCGCGGCATAGGCCTCCGAGTGCAGGTAGGAGATCTCCTTGAGCTTCAGCGAGCCCTCCATGCAGACAGCGTAGTCCACATTGCGGCCGATGAAGAACAGGGACGGATTGTTTTTATACCGCTCAGCCAGCTGCGCAATCTGCGGGTTGAGGTCAATGGCGCGCTGCACCATCTGCGGCAGGATCATGAGATCGTCCGTGAGTTTCGCGGCCTCTTCCCTGCTCAGGCAGCCGCGCTTCTCACCCAGATAGAGCGCGAGCAGATACAGCACCGACACCTGCGTGGTGTAGCCCTTCGTGGTCGCGACGGCGATCTCCGGGCCGGCCCAGGTGTAAATGACATCGTCCGAGATGCGGGCGATCGTGCTGCCGACAACATTGACGATCGAGAGCACATAGGCGCCCTTGGACTGCGCTTCACGGATGGCGGCGATGGTGTCCGCCGTCTCGCCAGACTGCGAGATGATAATCATGAGCGTGTGCTCGTCGACGATCGGGTCGCGGTAACGGAACTCGCTCGCGAGGTCGGCGTCGACCGGGATGTGCGTGAGCTTTTCGAGCGCATATTTGCCCGCCTGACCGGCATAGAACGCCGAACCGCAGGCCGTGATCATAATTTTGTTGAAGCCCATGAGCTGTGCATCGGTCATCTTCAGCTCGTCAAACACGACGCGGTGATCCTTCACACGCGGGTCAAGCGTGGACTTGATGGCGCGCGGCTGCTCCATGATCTCCTTGAGCATGAAGTGCTCATAGCCGCCCTTTTCGGCCGCCTCAATGTCCCACGCGACGCGGGAAACGGGCTTGTCGATCGGCTTGCCGGTGCAGTCAAAGACCGTGTAGCTGTTGGCACGCACCTCGGCGAGCTCGCCGTCTTCAAGATAGATCACGTTCTTCGTGTGCGACACGAGCGCCGTGACATCGGAGGCAAAGAAGTTCTCGCCCGCGCCGACGCCGATGATGAGCGGGCAGCCGTTGCGCGCGATGAAAAGCTGATCCGGGCAATCGGCGCACAGGATGCCGAGCGCGTAGCTGCCCTCCAGGCGGCCGAGCGTTTTGAGCACAGTGTCCTTGAGATTGCCGTCGCCGGTATAATACATATCCAGCAGGTGCACAATGACCTCGGTATCCGTCTCACTATGGAACACGAAGCCCTTGGCCTTGAGCATCTCGCGCAGCTCCATGAAGTTTTCGATGATGCCGTTTTGCACAATGGCGAACTTGCCGTCGTTGCTCACATGCGGGTGGGCGTTTGCCTCCGTCGGTGCGCCGTGCGTTGCCCAGCGCGTATGGCCGAGGCCGATGTAGCCGTGAAGGTCCTCACCGTCATGCGTTTTGGCAAAAAGGTTCTTGATCACGCCGCAGGCCTTGGCCAGTTCGATCGTGCTGCCGTCGAGCACGGCGATGCCGGCCGAGTCATAACCGCGGTATTCGAGCTTCTGGAGCCCTTCGAGAAGGATCGGCGCAGCCTGCTGCGCGCCGACATATCCAACGATTCCACACATAGTCGGTTCTCCTTATTATTTTGTAAAGTCGTCGTTATCGCAATTTTATGCCGGCGCCGTACAAATACGTACAAAACGCCAAAATAGCATGATAAATTCTATACCGTTATCCCGCCCGTGTCAAGTTGCGGTTTGTGAACACTGCATAGACCGTGGTCCCCGCTGCCTCAGGCCATCCGGTCAAGGGAAAACGAAAAGCGAAATCGTTGCTTCCAATGGCGATACGCTTTTCAAGATGGAAACCGCGTCCTCGGTTGATGTACGATTTACATATTACAAATTATCAAAGCATTCTGTCAGAACACATACACATACACATACATAGACGAATCAAACAAATGAAATGTATGAAATACGGGCAGCACACATTCTTTTACGCCGGAAGCTGTCGGAAAGAAAGGCAAACGCCGACAAAAAAGCTTGCAAAAATTGCATTTTTCTGCTCTGCATACTTCCATCCTGTCCGCAGAAAATAGTAGCGGGTCAAGAAACCCAAAACGAGAAAAGGAGATGGAAAACGAAATGGCTACTTCCAACAGCAACAACCTTGTCAACCCCAATGCGCGTGAGGCGATGAACCGCTTCAAGATGGAAGCCGCGTCCGAGGTGGGCGTGAACCTGAAGCAGGGCTACAACGGCGACCTGACGTCCCGTCAGGCCGGCAGCATCGGCGGCCAGATGGTCAAAAAGATGATCGCCGCCTACGAAAACGGCATGCAGTAATCTGAGCAAATCCTAAAAAAAGCAGGGTCGCGGAATTCCGCGGCCCTGTTTTCCTGCGGTGATCCTGCGCTGCAGAATAAAAACCGTTGCTTACGACGCCGTGCCGTGCATCTGCAGCCGGTGATACGCCTCGCGCGCATTTTTGCGCACGCGGCGTCTCAAAACGCAAACCACAAACAAAGCGTCAAGCAGAAGCCCAAACATCAACATAACAAAGTCCACAAAGGAATCGAAATAACTATAGCCGATTATCGCCAAAGAAATGTTAAAATACAAAAGCAAAGCAAAGACGATCACATAAGGCAGCAGGCTATCCTTTTTCATGCGGAGCCTCTTTTCCTCATATCGATTAAACCGCCAGAGATACTGCTGCTGAACGCTCGGGGCCTCCACGGCGCCATGCTGCGCAATGTATTTGCGCGCAGCCAAATGCCGCCGCAAATCCACAATTGCAAACACAGCCGCCGCAATGATGAGCATATACAAAATCACGGCCAAAACGCCGGCAATAGCAAACAGCTCGTCGTCAGGACCGAAGAGCAAGATATCAAAAATCTCTAATAGCGGGGGATAGAGCACAGATATTAATATATTGCCAAAATCTTTAAGTGAACACTGCAAATCATAATCCCAGTAGTACAGAACATACCACATATCCACAACGAGCATCAGCCCCAAGAACGCCACAAGCGCGTCCTGAAGGATATACATTTTCCGATTCTCCGGCGCGATACAGGCATAACGCTGCATGATCTCCTCTTTGCTTTTCCCGGAGCTGCGGCTGGGCGTCTTTGCAGATGCGGAGGGCAGCACATAGACCCGTACCAGAAGATCGCCCGGTGCACCGCCGTCGGTTCCGGCAGCACCAAGGCCAGGCAAGCGGACGATCCCCCCGTTTTCGATCCCGCGCGGGATGGCAACACGCACGTACCGATCGGCAGCGTCTCTCGTCTCGACCTTGCAGCCGGCGGCCGCTTCCTGCGGCGTGATGCGCACCTGTGTATATACATCCTTGCCGCGGGCGGCGTCCTGCCGCTTTGCTCCGGAGGATGCGGACGCGCCGCTTTCCGTGCCCATAGTCCCCATGGTCGGATCCGTATTGAACGTCTCCGTGTAATCGCTGTCGTCACGCCCGCCGGTCGTTTCCCAGTTGTTGCCCATGGTAGCGTCCGCGTCAGGGAAAGACGGCTCTGCAGCCGGCACGACCGGCTGCGCATCCGGAATGGTATCGACCGTGCTCGTGTCTGCCGCGCGGACGGCTTTCAGCGCGCGAAGGAACTCCTCCGGCGTGGCATAGCGATCCTCCGGGCGGTAGGCACGGGCCTTCAGAACGATCGACTGCAGCGCCGGGCCGCCCTTGGCCGGCGGCGGCAGCGGCTCGCCGCGCATGCGCCGCTGCAGAGCGGTCTGCTCCTCATCCGGCGTAGGCATCTGCGGCGGCAAGGGCAGAAACGGCAGCGTGCGGTAATTGAGCATGCGTTATTACAACGCATTGCTACATCGCTTTGTCCAAGTGCTCCCTGCAAGCAGATCGGTATGTACAGCACTTTCTACGACGTGTGCAATGTGCGTGTCAGCATACATTTCTGCAGAGTCCCCCGGTCACTCCTGAGCTTGAGCAGATGCGCTCTGGCAAACCAAATCACAAATCATTCAGGAGATCTTAAATGCTACAAATCGCAATTTGTGATAATGAACCGCTTCATTGCAAAGAACTTACCCGATATGTGGAACACACGGTTCAGTACAGGCAGGCGAACATCCGCACATTTCAAAAATCGAAGCAATTACTTGATCTGATCCACCAGCAAAAGTACGCGCCTCACATTGCCGTGATTGAAGTCTGTATGCCGGATACGGACGGCATCACCCTTGCCAAGTACATAAATGAACTGCTTCCGAATTGCCAGATTATCTTTTTCACCAGCTATTTGTCATTTGCTTTGGACGTGTATTCGGCCAACCATGTATATTTCATTCTGGAGCAGCAGCTTCCTCAAAGAATCGGACCGGCAATGGAGTTGGCATTATCCAATCTGCAGAAAAAGTACGCACAGATCCAAGTGCAAAAACTGAATTCGTTTTTTGTCATTTCTGTCAGTGAAATCCAGTATGTAGAGCGCACGCAACGGAAAACACAAGTTATCACAACGTCTGACTTGTATTTTTCCGGCAGCTCACCTTCTGAATTGATTGGCGCATGTGAACTCTTTGTACGCTGTCACCAGAGTTATTGGGTCAATCTGAAATACGTGCTCGGCATGGAAAACGGGTGCTTCCATATGCAGTGTGGGGCACATATCCCAATCAGCCGTTCCTATCAACATGAAGCACGCACATTTTTCTTCCGTTCCGCACTTATCACCACAGCCTAGGCTTATTGCCGGTCATTCGCACAGAAACAATCGCTTACTTCATAACGGAATTTAAAATAAAAAACAGGGTCGCGGAAATTCCGCGCCCCTGTTTTACTATTGCAATCATTTCCCGGGATAGGCGGCAAAAAACGCCTCGATCACGGCGGCTGGGGCCGTACACGAACCCTGGATCATGGTCGGCTTGCCGCCGCCGCGGCCGGAGATGGCCGTGTTGATGGCCTTTGCCTCTGCGCGCAGATCGACCGTGCGGCTGCCGATGATATAGCGATAGCCCTCCGCGTCGCTGCCGGTGAAAGCGGCGCAGACGCCGCCGGCGAGCAGCATGCCGGCATTGACAAATTCGCGCATGGCGACCGGGTCGTCAAAGCGGTCGATGACGCAGATGCTGCCGGGCGTCTCCTGCAGTAGCCGCAGGCGCTGCGCATTGAGGCGGCGCTCCAACTCCGCGGCCGCAGCCTTTCGCTGTGCGATCTCGTCGAGCAGACGCTGCACAGCCGGAACAATATCCGCCTGCCGCACGGACAGCTGCGCCGAGAGCGCCGCGACCTGCGCGCTCTTTTCCCGATAGTCCGCCTCCGCGTCCGACCCGCACAGGATCGTCACGCGCACACCGCCGCGGTGGCGCATGGCCGACGTGAACTTGATGGCACCGATCTCGCCCGTGTGCGATACGTGCGGCGCGCAGCATGCGCAGACATCGTAGCCCTCCACGGTCACGATGCGCACATTCTCCTTCAGGTCGAGCTTGCTGCGGTATTCCATATGCGCCAGCTGTTCCGGCGCCGGGTACTCCGTCCGGATCGGCACATTGCGGTACACGGCCTCGTTCGCAAGCCGCTCGATGTGCATGAGCTGGGGCCACGTGAGCTCGCCGTTATAATCCATTGTGATCGCGTCTTCCCCGAGGTGGAAGCCGACGTTGTCAAATCCGAATTCACTGTGGATCAGTCCCGAAATGATGTGCTCACCCGAGTGGCCCTGCATGCGCCGGAAGCGCTGCGGCCAGTCAATTTCTCCGCGCACCTGCGCGCCGGGCGTGAGCGGCGCATCCGTATAGTGCACGATCGCATCCGGAAGGAGCTGCACATCCAGCACATGCGCACCGCCGAGTACGCCGGTATCGGCCGGCTGGCCGCCGCCCTCCGGAAAAAACACCGTCTGGTCGAGCACAACGGCATAGCGCTCCCCATCCGGGTCACAGCGCAGCACGGTCGCAGAAAAATCACGGCGGTGACTGTCAAGATCATATAATTTCCTGGTCATGGTCAAATCCCCCATTTCTCATATCAGTATAACAGGATTTTTCGTCGTTCTCAACCCTTGCTTATTTGTGTCGAATATCGTATCCTTGAGCCACTACAGAAAAAAGGTGATACATATGAACCAGAAACTCAGAAACCTCGTCTACACCGCCATGCTCATGGCGCTGTGCTGCGTGGCGACGCTCGTCATCAAGATCCCGACCGTGACCGGCGGCTATCTCAACGCCGGCGACATTGTGGTCGTGCTCGCCGCCCTGCTGGCTGGCCCGCTCTACGGCGGCGTGGCAGCCGGTTTTGGCTCGGGTCTGGCGGATGTGATCTCCGGCTACATGAGCTACGCCCCCGGCACACTCGTCGTCAAAGGCTGTGCGGCCGTGGTCGCAGCGCTGATCTTCCGCGCCTGCCGCAAAAAGAGCTTCGGCTTCGCGCTGCTGAGCGCCATCTGCGGTGAGATCGTGATGGTGCTGGGCTACTTCGTGTTTGAGGACTTTGTCCTCGGTTACGGTCTGGCTGCCGCCGCTGAGATCGCAGGCAACGCCGGACAGGCTGCCGTCGGCATCGTGGGCGGTCTGGCACTGTACTTTGCGCTGAACAAAGTGCCCCAAATCCGCGATTTCTCCGAGGCTGCGCTGGCAAAAAAGCAGAAATAAATCTACTCCACATGCAAAACAGCCGCTCCCGACCGGGAGCGGCTGTTTTTCTCTTTATTACACCACGCGCACGCGGATGACCTCCGGGATGCAGTCGATCTTTGCCACCTGATCGGCATCCAAACGGCCGTTGAGGTCGATCATGGCGTAGGCATATGCGCCGTAGGCCTTGTTGATCATGTTCTCGACATTCAGGCCCGTGCTGCAGGCGATCTCAAGGAACTGGTTGAGCATCGTCGGGACGTTCTGGTGCAGAATGCACACACGGCTGACGCCCATGCGCTCGAGTGTCGCGTCCGGGAAGTTGACGGAGTTTTTGATGTTGCCGTTGGCGAGATAATCATAGAGCTCGCGCGCGGCCATGACGGCGGACTTCTCCTCGCTCTCGGGCGTGCAGGCACCCAGATGCGGCAGCGCGATGATATTCTCCACGCCGACAACCTTCTCATTGGGAAAGTCCGTGACATATTTGCCGACACGGCCGGAGGCAAGAGCGGCGAGCATGGCGTCGTCGTCCACGATCTCGGCGCGCGACTCGTTGATGATGCGCACACCGTCTTTCATCTTGGAAAACGCCTTGGCATCGAGCATGTGGAACGTCTGATCCGTATACGGCACGTTGATGCTGATATAGTCTGCCTTGGCATAGATACCGTCGATGTTCACCTCATGCTTGACATCGCGCGAGAGGCGCCATGCGGCATCTACGGATAGGTACGGATCGTAACCGCAGACGTTCATGCCGAGGTTCACGGCAGCGTTCGCGATGAGCGCGCCGATGGCGCCGAGGCCGATGACACCCAGCGTCTTACCCATGAGCTCCGGGCCGGCAAACTGTGCCTTGCTCTTTTCGACGAGGGCGGGAATGTCCTTACCCCTGCCGTTGAGGCCCTTGACCCAGTCGATGCTGCCGAGCACATCGCGCGACGAGAGCACGAGCGAGCAGAGGATCTGCTCTTTGACCGCCTCGGCGTTTGCGCCGGGCGAGTTGAATACGACGATGCCGCGGTGACAGCAGTCCTCGAGCGGGATGTTGTTCGTGCCGGCGCCGGAGCGCGCGATGGCGACCAGGCTCGGCTCAAAGGCATAGCTGTGCAGGTCGGCCGAGCGCAGGATCAGGCCGTCCGGATCCGGAATGTTCTCCCCGACAACGCAGCCGCGCTCCTCGAGCTTCTGCAGGCCGCAGGGGGATATGTGGTTCATGGTCTTGATTTTATACATGATGTTCTACCTCAAACTGTTTCAGATAATCCACGAGCGCATCCACGCCCGCCATCGGCATGGCGTTGTAGAGCGAGGCACGCATGCCGCCGGCTATGCGGTGACCCTTGAGATTCAGAAGGCCGCGCGCCGCCGCGCCGCTGATAAATTCCCTATCGAGCGCATCGTCCCCGGTGCGGAACGTAACGTTCATGTCCGAGCGGGAGCCCGGCTGCGCGCAGGCATGAAACAGCGCGCTGTTATCCAGAAAATCATACACCTTTGCGGCGCGCGCATGCTTGAGCTGCTGCATGCCTTCCACGCCGCCCTGCCGCTCAAGCCACGCGAGCACGAGGCCGAGGATGTAGATGCACCAGCACGGCGGAGTATTGTACATGGAGTCCTTGTCGATCATGCGCTGATAGCTGTACATGATCGGCGTGATGGGCAGTTCGTGCCCGGCAAGGCTGCGGTCAACGATCGCTACCGTCAGTCCCGCAGGCGCCATGTTCTTCTGCGCGCCGGCAAAGATCACACCGTATTTTGACACGTCGACCGGGCGCGAGAGAATATCCGACGACATGTCGCACGCGAGCGGCACGCGGCCGGTCTCCGGCACGTACTGCCACTCGGTGCCGTAGATCGTATTGTTGGCACAGTAATAAAAATAGGACGCGTGCGCATCGAGCTGCAGTTCGCTCTGCTGCGGGATCCGGGTATGGCCGCAGGTGGAGGTGTCCGCCGCGATGTGCACCTTGCCGTACTTTTCGGCTTCTTTGGCCGCATTGCCGGAAAAATGCCCCGTCACGGCATAGTCCGCCGTCCCCTGCTCGCCCATCAGATTGAGCGGGATCATGGAAAACTGTGCCGTGCCGCCGCCCTGCAAAAACAGGATCTCATGTGTGTCCGGCACGGACAGTGCGGCACGAAATCGCGCCTTCACATCCTGGAAAATATCCGAAAAGGCCTGACTTCGGTGACTCATCTCCATCACAGACATGCCCGTGCCATGATAATTGAGCAGTTCCGCCTGCGCCTGCTGGAGCACTTCCTCCGGCAGGACCGACGGTCCGGCAGAAAAATTGAACGTTTCACTTCGGGTCACAGAAATCGCCTCCAGGGATCAAAATTCGTCACATGCAGCACATTCTGCATGGATTGAGAAAAGTCTAACACGTTCCGCGAAGCGCGTCAAACCAAATCCCCCACAAGCATTTGCCCGGAAACGGCAGAGATTTTGACATTTTTCACAAGTCCGCGCAGATCGTCCCCAGCGGCACGCACCAGACAATAATTATCCGAGTGCCCGACCCAGTTTCCATCGTGCTCCGTCTCGAACAAAACGGGCAAAATCCGGCCGACCTGCTGCGCCAGATAGCGCTGCTTGCAGCCATCGGCCACGCGCTGCGCCTCGTGCGCACGCGCCGACTTGACCGCGTGGCTGAGCTGCTCCGGCATGGCGTCCGCCTTTGTGCCGGGGCGGCGGGAATACGGAAACACGTGCACAGCCGCGAAGCCGACCTGCTCCAAGAATGCCACCGCTGCCGCCTGATCCGCCTCTGTCTCACCGGGGAAGCCCGTGATCATGTCCGCCGTGAGCGCACAGCCCGGGAAATACCGCCGCAGCCGCTCGACACAGGCGAGAAACTCCGTGGTGTTATACTTGCGGTTCATGCGCGCGAGCGTGCGGTCGCACCCGCTTTGCAGCGAGAGATGGAAGTGCGGGCAGACCTGCCCGGTCACGGCAGCGCGGCGGCAGAAGTCCTCCGTGATGACTGTCGGCTCCAGAGAGCCGAGGCGCAGGCGCATCTGCGGCGCAGCAGCCGCGACCGTCTCTACGGCGTCGGCCAGTGTCAGCTCGCCCGGCAGATCCCGGCCGTAGGACGCGATCTCGATGCCGGTCAGCACCAGCTCCCGGTAGCCCTCGGCGGCCAGATGCGCCGCCTGGTGCGCCATTTCATCCAGCGGCAGGCTGCGGATGCGGCCGCGCGTATATGGGATGACGCAGTAGGTGCAGAAATTATTGCACCCATCCTGGATCTTCAGCATCGCGCGCGTGCGGCCATAGGCGGCGCCAGCGGGCAGCGATTCAAAGTCAAAGCGCTGGAACGGATTATCCACGCACGTGATGGGCGTGTACTCGCGGAGTGCGCGCAGAATGTCATCCACGAACGCCTGCTTGCTGCCGCTGCCGTGCACCACATCGGCACCGATGGACGCCGCGTCCTCGGGGCTGAGCTGCGACCAGCAGCCGCACACAGCGCACAGCGCCTGCGGGTGCTCCTCGCGCAGCTTGCGGATCATCTGGCGTGACTTGCGTCCGCCCTCTGCCGTGACGGCACAGGTATTGACGACGATCAGGTCGACCGGCTCGCCGTCCGCCGCGGGCGTGAAGCCATGCGCATGCAGGAGCGTTTCGATCGCCTGCGCTTCATACTGGTTGACCTTGCAGCCGAGGGCGGTTATAATGTAGTGCATAAAAACATCTCCAAATCGAGGTAAGAAATCATGGTTTATCTGGACAATGCCGCAACGACCCGTGTCTGCCCGGAAGCGGCGGAGGCGGCAGTACATATGATGACGGAATGCTTCGGCAACCCGAGCACGACCTATAAGCTCGGCCGTGAGGCCAAGGCCGCCGTGGACAAGGCGCGCGGCCAGATCGCGAAGGCGCTCGGCTGCCAGCCGGACGAGGTGTATTTCACGTCCTGCGGCTCCGAGGGCGACAACTGGGCGCTCATCTCCGGTGCACGATACATGCGCCGCCGCGGAAAACACATCATCAGCTCCGCCGTGGAGCACGACGCGGTGCGCAAGTCGTTGGACTTCCTGGAAAAAGAGGGTTATGAGATCACGCGCTTACAGCCGGACGGCACCGGCGCCATCCCGCTCGAAGCGGTGCGCGCGGCGCTGCGGCCGGACACGATCCTCGTTTCACTCATGATGGTCAACAATGAGACCGGCGCGGTCAATGACATCGCCGCCGTCGCCCGGATGCTGAAAGCGGAAAACAGCATTGCCCTGCTGCACACGGATGCGGTGCAGGGCTTTTTGAAAGTGCCGTTCTCAGCCAAAACGCTCGGCGCGGACATGATCACCATCAGCGGCCACAAGATCCACGCACCGAAAGGCATCGGCGCGCTCTACATCCGCAGCGGGCTGAAGCTGCCGTCCTATATCCTCGGCGGCGGGCAGGAGCGCGGCATGCGCGCCGGCACGGAGCCAACGCCGCAGATCGTCGCCTTTGGCACGGCGGCTGAGATTGGCAGCATGAAAATGGCGGAGGCCACGAAAACCATGGCCGAGCTGCGCGCCCACGCCATCGACCGGCTGACAGCTGAAGTGGACGGTCTTGTCGTCATCGGCGGCGGCTCACCGCATATCCTCAGCATTTCCCTGCCCGGCTACCGGAGCGAGGTCTTGATGAACTTTCTCGAAGCCCGCGGCATTTACACATCAAAAAGCTCCGCCTGCAAAAAGGGCGGGCGGAGCCATGTACTTGAGGCGATCGGGCTGCCGGCGAACGTGATCGACGGCGCGCTGCGCATCAGCTTTTCGCGCTACACCACGCGGGAAGACATCGACGCGCTGTGTGATGCGCTGCGGGATGCAAAGCAATCCCTCTTCCCGTCACTTCACTGAACCATCCTGCGTATCCTTAAGCGATTCGGGCGGCGCTTCCTTCGGGAGGCGCACCGGCCGCATCGTGGCATCGTCGATGTAATCCAGATCCATATATTCTGCGGTCTCCGTCTGGAGGCCGCGTTTTTTCAGCCCGTCATTGACCAGCTTCTCCAGGCCGGCATAGATCACAACGAACACCGGCACACCCAGCAGCATGCCGATAAAGCCGAACAGGCCGCCGCCGAGCAGGATGGCGAACATGATCCAAAAACCGTTGATGCCGGTGGAGTTGCCGAGGATCTTCGGCCCGATGATATTGCCGTCGATTTGCTGCAGGACAATGATGAAGATGACGTAGATCAGGCACTTCATCGGCGAGACAAGCAGAATGATCAGCGCCGTCGGCACCGCGCCGATAAACGGGCCGAACACGGGGATGATGTTCGTCACGGCGACGATCACGCTCACGAGCACGACATACGGCATGCGCATGATCGCACAGCAGATATAGCAGATGACGCCGATGATGGCAGAATCAATGACCTTGCCGCTGATAAAGCCCATGAACGCCGTGTCCGTGAAACGAATGGCATTGAGGATGCGCTTGGAGGCCTTGACGGAGAAAATGCTGTAGAGTACTTTCTTCGACTTGGCAAGAAGCAGCTCCATATTCGACAGCACATAGCAGGCGACGACAAAGCCGATGAGCACATTGAGGATCGCGCGCAGGACGGCGTAAATGCCGGTCGTCACGCTCGTGACCACCTTGCCCATGGACGGCAGCAGCGCAGTCTTCGCCCAGTCAAGCAGGCCGTCCGACACGTTTCCGGTCGCAGAGAGGAGCACTTCCTCCACCTCGGGATTGTTCTCAAAGAACTTGTTGATCCACCCGGTGAGCGTGTCATAGTAATCCTGCGAATTGAGCACGATGCTCTCCACGCTCGTATAGATCTGCGGGATGATGAGCCAGATGAGGGCGGCGATGATAAGCAGCGCGACCAGAATTGAGAGCATAACGGACAGGCCGCGTGCAAGCGAGGTGCGCACCGGTTTTTTCGGGCGGATCTTTTTGAGCAGCGGCTCAAAGAGCTTGCGCTGGAATACCTTCGTCAGCGGCCAGAGCAGATAGGCGATCACCAGGCCCCAGATGATCGGACTGAGGATGCCGAGCAGCGAGCTGATCGCATCGCCGATCGATTTGCCGTGCTGCAGCAGCATGAAAAACAGGATCGAGCACGCGATCACGCCGAACGCCGTGATGCCCCAGCCGAGGTATTTGTTTTTTGGGTCAAATCGCTTCATAAACCGTCTCCCCCCATCGCGCCCGACGGCGCCCACCAGTGTCTGTAATCAGTCGGGTTTATTTTACTATCATGTGCCCGCACCGTCAAGCCGGTAATACCGGGCTTTTCGCACATTTCCGACACGGTGCGCCGCATCTTGACACGCTCTGAGCGGTTCGGTGTGCAAAAGCCTGTGCAAATTGTGGGAACCCGGACTGCTTTTCCACGCATCCCCGGCATAAGGTGATAAGGAGAAATCAACGGAAAGGGCTGAGCATATGAAACGATGGATCTGTCTGCTGCTGGCAGCGCTGCTGCTGCTCACACCCGTAATGGCGCTCGAGCAGCCAACGGACGAAGAGCTGAAGATATCCGCGCCGTCGGCGATCCTGATGGAGCGCTCGACCGGTACGGTGTTATACGAGAAAAACGCCGACGAGCACCTGTCCCCCGCCAGCGTGACGAAGATTATGACGCTGCTGCTCATTATGGAGCAGCTCGACAGCGGCCAGCTCGCCACGAGCGACATCGTGACCGCCAGCGCCCACGCCAGCTCTATGGGCGGCAGCCAGATCTGGCTCAAAGAGGGCGAGCAGATGAGCGTGGACGAGATGCTCAAGTGCATCGCCGTCAACTCTGCCAACGACTGCGCCGTCGCCATGGCCGAACACATCTCCGGCTCCGAGGAGGCGTTCACCAAGCGCATGAACGATCGCGCAAAAGAGCTGGGCATGGAAAACACGCAGTTTCTCAACTGCACGGGCCTGACCGACGACCCCGGCCACTATACGACGGCGCGCGACATTGCGTGCATGTCCCGCGCGCTGCTGGCCCATCCGCGCATCCGCGAGTACACCACCATCTGGATGGACACCGTGCGCGACGGCCGCTTTGGTCTCGCCAACACCAACAAGCTCATCCACGCCTACCCCGGCGCGACCGGCCTGAAAACCGGCTACACCCAGCAGGCCATGCACTGCCTGTCGGCCAGCGCCGAGCGTGACGGCGTGGAATACATCGCCGTGGTATTGCACGCCGAGAGCTCCAAGGCGCGCTTTGCCGACGCGGCGACGCTGCTCAACTTTGCCTTTGCCAACTATTCGCTCTATTCCATCGCGGCCAACACGGTCATTCCGCCCGTGCGCGTGCGCTTTGCCGAAACGGACAGTATGCAGCCGGTGCTCTCCGGCGCAGACGCCATCGTCGTGCGCAAGGGCACGGCCGCACCGCAGACGGACATCGCGCTTGATGAGGAGCTGTGCGCCCCCTTAGAGCCGGGCGCGCAGGTCGGCACCGTGACCATCACCGACAGCAGCGGCGACACGCGGATCCTGCCGCTGGTCGTTCCGGACGGTGCTGCGCGCATCTCGACGGCACATCTCTGGCTGCAGCTGCTGCGCGCGCTGTGAGACGACAGATTTTCGGTTGCGAAATCCGGATTATCGTGTATACTGGTGATATCCTTTAAGAGAGAAGGTATCGCAATGATCAAAGTGGATCTCTCCGGCGCGGCCGGATTTTTTGACCCCGCAGGGCCGGACTACGCGGCCGCTGCACAGGCGCACCGCACGCTGCTCGAGCACACGGGCGCCGGTGCGGATTTTACCGGCTGGCTCGATCTGCCGGGGCGCATGCAAAACGGCGAACTCAAGCAGATCCTCGCCGCCGCATCCCGCATCCGCGGCCGCTCGCAGGCGCTGGTCGTCGTGGGCATCGGCGGATCGTATCTCGGCGCGAAGGGCGCCGTGGAACTGCTGCGGCCGCATCCGCAGCCCGGCGACCCGAAAATTCTCTTTGCCGGCAATTCCCTGTCCCCGGACGCGCTGATGCATCTTCTCGAGGAGCTGGGCGATCTGGACTTTGACCTGAACGTCGTCTCCAAGTCCGGCACCACGCTCGAGCCCGCGCTCGCATTCCGGATGTTCCGCGGTCTGCTGGAGGCAAAGTACGGCCCGGAAAAGGCCAAAAAGCACATCTTCGCCACGACGGACGCCCACCGCGGCGTGCTCAAGCACATGGCGGATGAAGAGGGCTGGGAGACGTTCGTCGTCCCGGACGACGTCGGCGGGCGCTACAGCGTGCTGTCTGCCGTCGGCCTGCTGCCGATGGCCGCCGCCGGCATCGACGTGCAGGCCGTGATCGGCGAGGCCATCGAAGCTTTTGCCGCCATGAGCGCGCAGTCGCCAGAAAATCCCGCCTGGCAGTATGCCGCCGCGCGCCAGCACCTGTATCAGCTCGGCAAGACGACCGAGATCCTCGCCTGCTACGAACCGTCGTTCCGCTTCATGGCCGAGTGGTGGAAGCAGCTCTACGGCGAGAGCGAGGGCAAAAACGGCATCGGCATCTTCCCCGCCTCTGTCGAATACAACGCCGACCTGCACTCCATGGGTCAGTATATTCAGGACGGCCCGCGCACGCTCATGGAGACCGTTGTCGCGTTCGAGCAGCCGCAAAATGAGTTCACCGTCCCGTTTGCCATGGGCGACCCCGACCGGCTCAACTATCTCGCCGGACGCAGGCTCAGCGACATCAGCCGCATGGCGCAGGAGGCCGTCAAGGCCGCACACATCTCGGGCGGCGTGCCGAATCTGGAGGTGCGCGTGCCGCAGCGCGACGAGGCCGGCTTCGCCTGGCTGGTGTGCTTCTTCGAGCTGGCATGTGCCATTTCGGGCTATATGTCCGGCGTCAATCCGTTTGATCAGCCCGGCGTTGAGGCATATAAGAAGAACATGTTCTCCCTGCTCGGCAAACCGGAGGCAAACTGAGAAAAGTTATCGTTGCAGTCGGCGCGAAAACGTGCTAATCTAGGTGTAGGGTATCGCCCTGACTTTCAAAAGGAGTGTGATTGACATATGGTCCAACTGATCATGGGTCTCAAAGGTTCCGGCAAAACAAAGCGTTTGGTGGAAATGGTCGCCACGGCCGTCCGCGAGGAATCCGGTTCTGTGGTGTGCATTGAAAAGGATAAAAAACTTACGTATGACATTCCCTATCAGGCTCGCCTGATCTACGCCTGCGACTACGCATACGCGATGGGCTCTTACGATTTCTTTAAGGGCTTCCTCAGCGGTCTGCATGCCGGCAACTACGACATCACCCATGTGTTCGTTGACAACTTCACGAAAATGCTCACTGAAGTCTCTGAGCAGCAGATCGCGGAGTTCCTGGCCTGGCTGAATGATTTCTCCGAGCGGGAGCACATTCAGTTCACCCTGTCTCTGAGCATGGATCCTGCAACGACCGGCAGCGAGATTACCAAATACATGATCTAAATCTGACAAACGGCAAAACCGCCGCTCCGAACATCGGGAGCGGCGGTTTTTTGTGCGCTTTATTCGGCGAGCTCGCGGTACATGGCCGCAGCGTCGTCTTTTTTTGCATTTTCCGTCACGGCGAGCACCTCCACCTTCACGGTGCGCTGGCCGAAGGCGATCTCGATCACGTCGCCGACCTTGACGTCATACGACGCCTTGGCCATGCGGCCGTTGACCGTGATGCGCTGACCGTCGCAGGCATCATTTGCTACGGTGCGGCGCTTGATGAGCCGCGAAACTTTCAGATATTTGTCCAGGCGCATAGGCATCCTCCTGTGAAAAACGCTCCGGGTCAGACCCGGAGCGTTTGTGCGTTCTTATTTGGAAACAGCGTCCTTGAGCACTTTGCCGGCCTTGAAGACGGGCACGCGCGTCGCCGGGATCTCGATCTCTTCCTTGGTCTTGGGGTTGCGGCCGATACGGGAGCCGCGCTCCTTGATGTCGAACACGCCGAAGCCGACGAGCTGCACCTTTTCACCGACCTCGAGGTTGGCGGTGATGGTGTCAAACGTCGCATTGACGGCCTTCTCGCTGTCCTTCTTGGACAGGCCGGTCTTTTCGGCAACTGTTGCAATCAGTTCTGCCTTATTCATGATGGTAATCCTCCTACTTCATGTTTGTGTTGGCATATGCCATGATATAGAATTCCGCACAGGTCTCTCACTGCCGTGCAGATTTCTTTCCTTCATTGTCCGCGCTGACAGTCTGCTTGGCCTGCTGCCAGAGCGGCTGCATCTGCGCGAGCGTGCGCTGCTTGAGCGGCACACCGCTGTCCGCCGCTGCGGCCTCCATGGCGGCAAAGCGGCAGATGAATTTTTCGCACGCGGCATGGGCCGCCTGCTCGGGGTCAACGCCCGCAAAGCGCGCAACCTTTACGACAGCGAACAGCAGGTCCCCCAGTTCCTCGGCCACAGCCTCCGCATCGCCGGAGACCGCAGCCTCCCGCAGCTCCTGTGTCTCTTCGGTGACCTTGTCGAGCGCCGCGGCCATATCCGGCCACTCAAAGCCGGTCTTGGCCGCTTTGGCCTGGATCTTTTCACAGCGCCAGAGCGCCGGCAGACTGCGGGCCACGCAGTCCATCGCCTCGGCGGTGGTCGTCTGCGCGCGCTCGCGCTGCTTGATCGTGTCCCAGTCCGGGGCGTCCGGCTCATCGCGCCGGAACACGTGCGGGTGCCGGTAGACGAGCTTCTTGCAGGCCGCGTCCGCCACATCGTCAATATCGAAATGCCCGGCCTCGCGCTCAATATCCGTGTGGAACAGCACCTGCATGAGCACATCTCCCAGTTCTTCCTTCAGGTGCGCCGTGTCACCGGCATCGATGGCCTCGCAGGCCTCATATGTCTCCTCCAGGAAGTTGCGGCGGATGCTCTCGTGCGTCTGCACCTGATCCCACGGGCAGCCGTCCGGCGAGCGCAGGAACGTGATGAGCGCCACAAAGTCGCGCAGGTCATAGCTTTCTTTGCAGAGAAAATCTAACACAATTTTGCTCCTTCTGCAACCCTTTTTTCAAAAAACCATTGAAAATTCAGGATTTTTCGGTGTTATGTCATCTGATGTGCAGAACTTTTGCGACCTTTTCACCCTTCGGGATGAGCTGCAGGTCAGCAAGCGTGATGGCGCGCGTTTTTACGACCGCAATCAGATACGTCACGACCGCGCAGACCATCGACACGAGCATGGCCAGCGCCGTGCGCTTCCAGCTCAGGTCGCCGCCCATGACGGCAGCCAGACCCGTGTACACGCCCCATGCGACGACTGCCATGGTCAGTGTGCTCAACAGCGGACGCGCAAGGCAGCAGCCGATATGCAGCCGCTCGTGCAGCGTCCGGCACAGGAAGATGTAGTTCACGATGCAGATGACCACGTAGCATGCGAGCGTACCGATCGGCGCGCCGGTGATGTTCACCTCCGGCACCGCAATCAAAAACCAGTTGACCGCGACCTTTGCCACGCCGCCGGCCAGCATCGACCATACGGGGCAAAGTTCATGCCCGGTCGCCTGCAGGACCGCCGTTGTGATGAGTGAAATGCACACGAACACGGACGCGATGCCAAGCAAAAACAGCAGCGTGGGGCCGGCCGCGTTGCTGCGCGGATAGAGCACATTCACGATCGGGTCCGACAGCACGGCGAGGCCGATGCCCATCGGCATGGCGACCGCCGCCGAAATGCGCAGTGCAGACTCCGCAACGGCGTGCCCCTGATCATACTTTTTCTGCACGACCATGGCCGCAATGGCCGGGACAATGCTGATCGTCATCGGTGTCACGAAGGCGGCCGGAAGATTATACAGCGTCTGCACCTTGCCGTAGACGCCGTAGAGGACGTTTGCATACGTCTCGGAATAGCCGAGCGCCGTCTGCAGGCGGTACATGATGAGCTTTGTGTCGATGAGGTTAATAATGCTCAGGACGCTGGAGCCGAGCGCAATCGGAATGCTGATGCGCAGCAGCGTGCCGAGGATGCGCCCGGCAGACTCCGGCACATCCGGGTCCGCGACCGGTTTGTCCGGGTAATGCCGGTGCTTATAGATCGCGATATAGATGAGCGCGAACGCGCCGCCCGCCGTAACGCCGAAGATGGCGCCCGCCGATGCGACCGGCAGACTCTTGCCCGCGCGCGTAAAGCTCCACGCAAGCACAAGGCCGACGGCGACTTTCCCCACGACCTCCAGGATCTGCGAAATGGTGGTCGGCTTCATGTTGCTCATGCCCTGCGCATAGCCGCGGTACGTGCTCGTCAGATACACGAGCACAAGCGCCGGGGACAGCGCCCAGATGCTCTGCGCTGCGCGGACATTGTTGAGCATGCCGGCCAGCTCCGTCGGGAACAGGAACATGACCAGCCCGAGGATCAGGCCGATGATGGCAAACGTCAGCCACGCGACACGGAAGATCTTGCGCGCCTGCATGGGCCGGCCGAGCGTGTCCGCCTCGCTGATCATGCGCGAGAGCGCGACCGGCATGCCCGCCGTGGCCATGGTGAGAAAGACATTATAAATATTGTAGGCAACGGAAAAATATCCATACCCCTCGTCGCCGAGGATATTGCCGAGCGGGATCTTATAGATCGCGCCGAGGATCTTGATGACCACAACGCCGGCCGCCATGATGGCCGCGCCGTGGAGATAGTTCTGCTTGCTGCTTTCCTGCAAAGCGCGCTCCCTCCCCGCTGAAATTTCACGTGCCGGTATACTTTACACTACCGGGCAGAAAAAATCAAGGGAATGCAGCGCATTCCCTTGATTTGTGGTTCGTTTTTCAGGTTAAGCCTTACGGACGGAGTCGATGTGGCGCGTCAGGTCGAGCATCTTGTTCGAGAAGCCCCACTCGTTGTCGTACCACGCCATGAGCTTGACGAAGTGATCGTTGAGCGCGAGGCCGGCCTTGGCATCAAAGATGCTGGTGTGCGGATCGGTGATGAAATCGGAGGAGACGACCTCGTCGTCGACATACTCGACGACACCGGCCATCGGGCCTTCCGCAGCGGCCTTGACGGCAGCGCAGATCTCATCATACGTCGCGGCCTTCTCAAGGCGGCAGGTCAGGTCGACGATGGACACATCCGCGCTCGGAATGCGCATGGAGGTGCCGGTCAGCTTGCCCTGCAGGGCCGGAATGACCTTGCCGACAGCCTTGGCGGCGCCGGTGCTGGTCGGGATGATGTTGCCGTGCACGCCGCGGGACAGGCGCCAGTTCTTCTTGGAGAAACCGTCGACAACCTGCTGGGTGGCCGTATCGGCATGGACAGTGGTCATGAGGCCCTCGACGATGCCGAAATTATCGTTAATGATCTTGGCCAGCGGAGCCAGGCAGTTCGTGGTGCAGGAAGCATTGGAAACAACCTGAATGTCCGGCGTATAGGAATCCAGATTGACGCCGCAGACGAACATCGGCGTATCGTCCTTGGACGGACCAGAGAGCACAACGACCTGCGCGCCGGCGTCCAGATGATCCTGTGCCTTTTCCTTGGTCAGGAACTTGCCGGTGCACTCGAGCACATACTCAACACCCAGATCGCCCCAGGGCAGGAGCTTCGCATCGCGGTTGTCGAGCAGCGCAACACGTTTGCCGTTGACGATCAGGGCCGGGTTCTCGCCGCCCTCATAATCGACGGTGCCGTTGAAGCGGCCGTGCACGGAATCGTACTTCACGGTATACGCCAGCTGCTCCGGCGTTTTATCCGGCGCGTTGACGGCGACGACCTCGATATCGTCGGCGCAGATCGCGGCGCGGAACACCAGACGGCCGATGCGGCCAAAGCCATTGATGCCAATTTTAATCATGCTCTATTCCTCCTGTTATATCTGCTGCGCACAGCACGCAGCGCAATTTCTTACGGCTATATTCTATAACAATTCCGCCGAAAGCGCAACCACATTCTTAGCTGCGCGGCAAGCAGCGATGTCTATTTGCAACAAATTTTCGCTTTTGCGTGCATTAAAACTTGTATCTATTGACGATTTCTGCTATACTGTTTTTTAATACATCTTAGGGGGGATTGGAAAATGAGCAATACTTTGATCATCGACTCGCTCAACACGCTGTTCTCGATGAGCAACACCGCCGTGCTCGGCGCGCAGGAGCAATTCGTCGCGTTTATGAACCCGGCGGCACAGGAACTTTTTCGCGGCGACCGTACGAATCACAAGCTCTCCGAGCTGCTGCCGGCGCACATCACGGAAGCCACGGCCACGGAATTCGTCACGTCCGCAACAATCGAAAAACGCCACGTCATCATCTCCGTAACGTCGTTTGGTGCGTTTCGGCTGTTCTCGCTCGTGCCGCAGGATGAAAACGCCCTGCGTGCCGGCGCGCAGTTTGCGCCGTTTCTGGCGTCTCTCAACGCTTTTCGCGCGCTCACGACGTATTTCTCGGACTACGCCATGCAGCTCAGTGACGTACGCTTCCGGCGCAATGCCGCCGAGCTGACGCAGTTTTACTACCGGCTGCTGCGCTTCACGCTCAATGCCTCCACGGCCTCCGGCCTGTACGACGGCACCCTCGCGTTCATGCCGCAGCTGTGCGATCTGGGCAAAGAATGCCGGACACTGCTTGATAACATCCAGTCGATCACGGATGCCAACGGTATCGTGCTCGAGGTCATCATCCCGGACGAACCGATCAACTGCGCGCTCGACACGGCGCTCATTCAGCGGATGCTGCTCAACATCATTGCCAACTGCACGGAGCGCTGCAAACACGGTGATCGCATCCGCTTTACGGTCACGCAGGATGGCGACCACGCCGACATCACCATCCGCGATGACGGTGTGCGCATCCCGCCGGCAAAGCTCGGGACGATCTTCATCCCGCTGCGCGTGACCGGCGTGGACTTTTCCGACCTGAGCAGCAACAACTTTGGCCTGACGGTCGCGCTCGGCATTGCGGAAAAGCACAACGGCACCATTCTTCTGGAAAGCAATGAATGGGGCGGGACCACGTTCCACGTCGTACTCAGTACGGTGCTGCCGGAAACAAGCCTCTTCCGCGCGCCGAAAGTACCGTATGCCAATGCGCAGGAAGATCCCATTTTGATTTACCTGTCCGACCGGATGCCGGATCAGGCGCTGTAAGCAATGCAAATAGCAAATGGCGTGCCGCCCAAAATCGGGCGGCACGCCGTCTTTTTACTCGGTCGTCAGGTAACGCGCACGCAGCGTCTCCCGCTCGGGCGCGCCGACGCCGAGCGCCTGCGACAGGAAAGCGTCCACGCTGCCATACCGCTCTGCGATCGCATCGCGCGCCGCCGTCAGGAACGCCGCGTCCGCGCGGTCAAACGTGCGGATGACCTCCCGCTCCGCCTCGCTCAGGTCATAATCCGCGACCGCCGTCAGCAGGCAGTCGGTCGAGGCGGCCATGCGTTCATTCGTGATCAGATAATTTTCCACGATAACCGGCCAGTCGACGCCCAACGCCGTGAGCAGCAGCATCGTGCCGACGCCGACGCGGTCCTTCCCCGCCGTGCAGTGATAGAGGAGTGCGCCGTCCGTCTGCGCGAGCAGAAGCACAAAAAACTGCCGGTAATGCGCGATGGCAAATTCCTGCGTGACGAGACTGCGGTACAGCTCGCACATGAACGCGCGCTCCCGGCCGGCCATCGCTTTCGCGTGCGCGACGACGGCCGCATAGGGGTCGGCGTGCTCCTCCCGCGTCAGACCGGCCGCCGCCTGCTGCACAATCGGGCAGTGGACATACTGCACGCCCGGGAGGACACGGTCCGGCTTCTGCTCCCGCTCCAGATCCGTGCGGAAGTCCACAACCGTGCGCAGCGGATAGCCCGCGAGCGTCTGCGCATCCGGCTCTGTGATGCCGGCAAGCTCGCCGCTGCGCAGCAGCAGGCCCGGACGGACCGTGCGGCCGTCCGTTGTGGGCAGGCCGCCGAGGTCGCGCGCGTTCGGCGCGCCGCGCAGCAGCCAGCGCTCAAATGCCAAAGAGTTGTTTTCCATTTTTCAGCGTCACCTCCGCGACTTGGTCTGTAGTCATGCCCTTGATCTCCGCAATGCGCGCGGCGATGTATGGCAGATTGCGCGAGTCGTTGCGCTTGCCGCGGTTTGGCACCGGGGCCAGATAGGGCGAATCCGTTTCGAGCAGCATCCGGTCGGCAGGGCAGGCGGCGATCACATCCAGCGCCTTGACGGCATTCTTATACGTGATCGGGCCGTCAAAGCCGAGATACCAGCCGCGGCGCAGCAGCTCGCGCGCCATCTCCACGCTGCCGGAAAAGCAGTGGAACACGCCGCGCAGGCCCGGATAGTCGCACACAATGCGCAGACTGTCGCCGTGCGCCTCCCGGTCGTGGATGATGACCGGAAGGTCCAGCTCCAACGCAAGCTCCAGCTGCGCGCGCAGCATGGTCTCCTGCGTTACTTTTGTGGAGGTGTCCCAGTAATAATCCAGACCGATCTCGCCAATAGCGCAGACCTTGGGCTGCGCCGCCAGCGCGCGGATCTGATCCAGACTGTCGTCCGTCCAGCCGGCGGCCTCTTCCGGATGCCAGCCGACGGCGGCATAGACAAAATCATATTCCTGCGCGATGGCGACGGCGCGCTCGGACGTCGCGGCACAGTCGCCGGGGTCCACGATGAGCGCGACGCCGCTCTCATGCACGGCACGCAGCACATCGGCCCGGTCGGCGTTGAACTTTCCGCTGTCGTAGTGCGCGTGGGTATCGAAATACTGCGTCATTCGGCATGATAAGTCGCGGCCGGGCGGCGCTTGTGCTCGCTGCGGCTATGATAGCGGTCGATGATGGCCTTGTCGTGCTCGTTGGCCTCGCCGGTGAGGATGTACTTGTCGATGGCGGCGTAGGTCACGCCCATCTCCTGCTCGTCCGTCTGGCCCTCGAAGAGGCCGGCGGACGGCGCCTTACGGATGATGTTCTCCGGCGCGTGCAGCCAGGTCAGAAACTCGTAGATCTCCGTCACAGTCAGGTCGGCGATGGGGTTGAAGTCATACGCACCGTCGCCCCACTTCGTGAAATAGCCCATGTATGCCTCGCTGCGGTTGCCAGTGCCAGCAACGAGACGGCCCTCGGCAGCGCCAATGGTGTAGAGCGTGAGCATGCGCAGGCGCGGGGCGATGTTCGACGTCGCCATCTGGTTGAGCGTCGTGACGGCGGAGACTGTCTGCATGACGAGCTCCTTTTCCGCCGTGAGGTCGACCGTGCGCGTCTCGATATTGAACTGCTCGGCCACGGCCAGGCCGTCGGTCATGTCCTCGCCGAAGTTGCGCTTGGAGGCGCATGGCATCATGATGCCGACCGTGTTGTCGCACGCGGCCTTACAGAGAATGCCGACGAGCGCGCTGTCCTTGCCGCCGCTGTTGCCGTAGATGACGCCCTTGGCACCGCTGCTTTTGAGCAGGTCGCGGATAAAGGCGACGCGGTTTTCAAATTCTTTTGCGTAATCTCGCATGATTTCCACTCCGTTTCTTTCGTTACTCCTGGATCATGTCCAGAAATTCTGCTTCCGTAATGATGGGCGTGCCGAGCGTGAGCGCCTTCTGATACTTCGAGCCGGTGTTTTCCCCGGCGAGCAGATAGGACGTCTTTTTCGACACGGAGGAACTCGTCTTGCCGCCGAAGCGCTCGATGATGGCGCTGGCCTCGTCGCGGCTGAAATGCTCGAGCGCGCCGGTGAGCACGAACGTCTTGCCGGCAAAGCGGCGGTCCACGACCTGCTCCTTGGAATCGAAGCTGACGCCCGCGTCACGAAGCAGCCGGATCTGGTGCTGCGACTGCGGGTTGTCAAACCACGCGCGCAGGTACGCCGCCGTCGTCGGGCCGACGTCCGGGATGGCCATGAGCTCCTCCTCCGTCGCGGCCATGAGCATGTCCAGCGTGCCGAAGTGCATGGCCAGCACCTTGGCCGCCTTCTGCCCCACCTGCCGGATGCCAAACGCGCACAGCAGGCGCGCCATGCCGGCGTCCTTGCTCTTTTCAATGGCGGCCATAAGGTTCTCGGCCGACTTTTTCCCCATATGGTCCAGCGCCGCGACCGACTGCGGATCGAGCGCATACAGCTCCGCCGGGGAGTGCACGAGCCCCGCCTCGATCAGCGACTGGCACAGCGAGATGCCGAGACCGTCAATGTCCATCGCCTCGCGGGAGGCAAAGTGCGCAATGTTGCGCAGCCGCTGCGCCGGGCACTCCGCACCCGTGCAGCGCAGGGCCGCCCCGTCCGGATCGCGCACGACGGGCGCGCCGCACTCTGGGCAGGTGTCCGGCATATGAAACGGCACCGTCCCCTCCGGCCGCCTGTCGCGCACGACGGAGAGGATCTCAGGGATGATCTCCCCCGCTTTCTGCACGAGCACCGTGTCGCCGATGCGCAGGTCGAGGTTGTCGATGAAGTCCTGATTGTGCAGCGTGGCGTTCGTGACGGTCGTGCCGGCCAGACGCACCGGCTCAATGACCGCCTTCGGCGTGAGCACGCCCGTGCGGCCGACCTGCACGACAATGTCGCGCACGCGGCTCTCCTTCTTCTCCGGCGGGTACTTATACGCCACTGCCCAGCGCGGGAACTTCGCCGTGCTGCCGAGATACTGCCGCTGCGCGAGGTCGTTGATCTTGATGACCGCACCGTCAATGTCGAACGGGAACGTCTCGCGGTTGTCGCCGATCCAGTCGATGCGCGCGCAGCAGGCATCGAGCGTTTCACAGCGCCGGTACGGCACGACTGGGAAGCCCAGCGACGCCAGATAGTCCAACGTTTCCGTATGCGTGGCGAACGTGCGGTCACTGTCAAACTGGAGGTTGAAGATGATAATATCCAGCTTGCGTGCCGCCGCGACCTTCGGGTCCTGCTGGCGCACGGAGCCCGCTGCCGCGTTGCGGGGATTGGCCAGCAGCGGCTGCTCAAGCAGCTCGCGCTCGGCATTGAGCGCCGCAAACACCTCGTGCGACATATAGACCTCGCCGCGCACGATGAGCTTTGCGGGCGCGCTGTCGAGCTTGAGCGGCAGATTGCGCAGCGTGCGGAGGTTTTCCGTCACGTCCTCGCCGGTAATGCCGTCGCCGCGCGTGGCGCCGCGGACGAACACGCCGTTTTCATACTCGAGCGACATGGACAGGCCGTCGATCTTCGGCTCAACCGAATAATCATGCGCCTGCGTGAGCGCATCGTCCATGCGCGCGCCGAACGCGCGCAGCTCGTCGAATGAAAACACGTCATGCAGACTCTCGAGCGGCACCTGATGGCGCACCTGCGCAAAGGTGTTGAGCGCGTAGCCGCCGACGTGCTGTGTCGGCGAATCGGGCGAGGCATACTCCGGGTGCGCGGCCTCCAGCTCCTCGAGCCGACGCATGAGCGCGTCATACTCGAAATCGCTGATCTCGGGCGCATCCTTCACGTAATAGAGAAAATTTGCATGTTCCAGCTGACGGCGCAGCGTCAGGATCTCTTCGCGTATATCCATGTTGTCTACTCCACTTCCACATACGTCTGGGGCACCTTGCCGACGATGACCGTCTCGGCCAGCAGGACGTTCGTGCCCACGGTCTCGGCCTGGTGCTCCCAGGGCACCAGAATGTCGAGGTCCATCTTCACGTTCAGATACAGTTGATATTTGCTCTGGTTGATTGCGGCCGACATGAGTTCATTATGGTAGCTCACGTCCGACGTCGTCAGCACAAGGATGCGCACCGGCAGCGGCAGCTTGAGCCCGGGCAAAAAATTCACGCCGAAGAGCGTCTCGAGCGGAATATCCAGCTCGACCTGCCCGTCGTCGCCGTCCATCATGCGCTCGAGCACGAGCGAGGACACCTGCCCCACGCGCTCGGTATCGACGCTCACGGCCGTGATGGTCCCGTCCGCGTCCGTGCGGTAGGTATAATAGTCTCCCTGTACCTGCGCCGTCGCTGCCGAGGTGGCGGCATTGATCTTCAGCTGCATGAGGTCGCAGGCGGAATTGACGGCCAGCTGCGTGATCAGGTGCAGCACCGACACGGTAAAATACGCCATGCCGCCCAGCAGAATGAGCACCAGCAGCAGCGCTGCCAGCTTCCGTTTCGGCCGCAGCGGGCGCCGGCGGCGGGCGGCCGGCCTCCAGCGGCGAGACGCACAAATCATAGCAGATCCCCCCTGCCATGCTATGCAGCGGCAGGGCAATTCATACGCTTAGTGCAGAGATTCCACAATGGCGCGGAAGGTATTGCCGCGCTCTTCAAAGTTTTTGAAGAGATCAAACGACGAGCAGGCCGGCGACAGCGTCACGATATCGCCCGGCTGCGCAAGGCCGTAGGCCGTCTCGACCGCCGCGCGGAAGTCCGGTGCCTCGACAAGCGGCAGCTTTCCCGGGTCATAGAATTTCGATGCGCGGATGGCGGACGCGATGCGCTGCGCCGTCTCACCGACGACGACCGCCGCCTTTGCGTGCAGGCAGACCTCGTCGCCGAGTGTGTCAAATGGAATGTGCTTGTCGTGCCCGCCGAGGATGATGACCGGCGGCTTCGGCAGCGCATGCAGACCCGCGATCGTGCGTGTGGGACTCGAGGCAATGGAGTCGTTGATGAACGTGATGCCGTTGAGCTCACGGATGCGCTCCATGCGGTGCGGCACACCGGAGAAGGTGTGCGCGACCTGAACGCACGCCGCGTTTCCGACCAGCCCGTCGGTCGCGGCAAAGGCCGCCATATAGTTTTCCACATTGTGCGCACCGGGGATGCGGATCTCGGCGGCGTCCAGGATCTTCTCCGCCTTGCCGTCATGTGCGCGGTAAATGACGCCGTCAGCGCAGTAGACGCCGTTTTCCACCGGGCCGATGCTGCTGAAATAGCGCACGTGCCCCGGCGCCTCAGCCGCGAAACGCGGGGTATGGGCATCCTTCGCGTTGAGCACCAGGCAGCCGTCCGGCCGCTGGCCGCGATAAATACTGCATTTGGCCGACACATAGTCCTCGAAGTCCGGATGGACATCCAGATGGTTCGGTGAAATGTTCGTGATGATGGCCACATCGGGCGCGCAGTGCATGCTGTGCAGCTGGAAGCTGCTGAGCTCGAGCACGGCAAAATCCTCCGGCCGGATGTCCGGGATGCGGTCAAAGAGCGGCGTGCCGATGTTGCCGCCGAGGTGCACGGTATACCCCTGCGCGCGCAGGAGTTCGGCCGTGATGGTCGAAGTCGTGGTCTTGCCGTCGCTTCCGGTGATGGCGATGATGCGGCACGGGCAGAGATTGCAGAACGCCTCCATCTCGGAGGTGAGGATTGCGCCGTTTTGCGCAGCCTTGCGCAGCTGCGGCACAATGGGCAGCACGCCCGGCGTGCGGAAGATAACATCAAAGTTCAGATGCTCCAGATAGTCTGTGCCGAGGACAAACTTTGCGCCCTGCGCCGCGGCCTCGTCTCCGGCCGCACCGAGCTGCGCGCGCTCGCGCCGGTCGCACACCGTCACGTCGCAGCCGCTGCGCAGCAGCACGCGCACGAGTGGCTGATTGCTCACGCCGAAGCCGATGACGCCGATGCGCTTGTCGCGCAGATAGTCCATATAATCCGAAAAGGTCATGCAGACACTCCTTTACAAAAGTAAATCATTCGAAGTGATTATACCGCCCATTTGACGCGATTACAAGAAAATAAATCGCCGCAGCGCTTGACGAAAATGCTATCAATAAGAGTAACAAAGGGAAATCCCTTGTTACTCTTATTTTTTTGTCGCAATCGGAGGTGAAAAAGCCATGAGCGAAAAATACATTAGCCCCGCCGAACGGGAGTATATCGCCAAGGCGTGGCGCAATTACGCGAGTGTGGCGGAGATCGCCACGCACCTGGGGAAATCCAGAAAAACGATCTACGCAGAATTACGGAGAGGCCAGGACGGTGAAAAGCTGGACCGGAACCAGCGCCCTGTCTATGACCCGGAACTGGCGCAGCGCCGTTTCCAGGCTAACCTCCGACGCAGAGGCAAGCCCCAGCAGGCGGGCACCTGATACAGACGCGAGAGGAGAACGCCATGGACGACAGAAGCACAGCCATTTCTGCGGCGGAGGTGGCGGACGACAGGGCGGAGATCGCGGCGGCGGTCAAAGTGGCCAAGGCTTTCCGGGACAAGCTGGAGGCCGCCGGGATCTCCTACCACAAATTGCTGGCGCTGGAGGAAGCGCGGCGCGACATGAACGACCTGGCCCACCATATCCTGCTGGGCTGGGAGAATGGGGAGGGCTTTCCACATGAATGAAAACACCATGCTGGTGCCACAGATGGGCATAAACACGGAGCAGGCCACGGCGAACTGTGAGGAACTGGCCAAGGCGATCCGCGAGATTACGGCGGGCGTTCTGACCACGGTAAACAGTTTCTGCAGATGGATCCAGCGGGTGGCGGCGGAGGTGGCAGCACAGCAGGAAATGGAAATGGCGCTGCGCTGGGCGTCGGTTGACAACCGCCCGCTTTATAACCGCTACCGCCACACCAAAAAGAAGCGGATCCGCAAGAAGTACGCCAAGCGGATCCTGGAATGGTACAGAACGGAGGTGGCCCCGTGTTGAGGCTGAAAGCCAACAAAACCAGCCTTTACAATCTGGTGGCGACATACAAGCCCATGCCGGGTATGCGCCGCGTGGATTTCAAGAAAGCGAATGGCCGCCCGGACTACTGGCTGGAATGGACGACGGACGACGGCCACACGAAAGCGTTTCTTTCCTCCTCCCTGGGGCACCCGATCCTGACGATCACGACGCACGACGCGGCGGGCGGGCAGCTGTACCATGAGGCGCACCGCCTTTCCGTTGAGGGCCTGCGGGAGCGCGGCATGGTGGAGGAAGTCACCACCGCCATGGAGAGGAGGCGGCAGGCACATGGCAGAGCGTAACGACATGACCGCGGCCCTGGTGACGGCCTACACCTCCCCGCAGCTGGCCGCAATCAACGAATACATGGAGGCGGAAAAGGCCGTCAGGGCTGCGGCTGAAATATTAGGGCTTGACGCGGATCTGATGATTGCGGAGGCGGAGGGGCTGGCACGGGCTACGACATTTTCAAACGTGGAGGCCCTTTATTTCGTGGCAGATCAAGCCGCCAGCGGAAAGCGGGAGGTGAACGGCCATGCCTGACCATATCCCCCTCCCCGCCAAACAGTACAGCGTGATCTATGCGGATCCGCCGTGGGCATATTCCCAGGGAGGGAACACGAAAAGTTCCCACGGGATTGCAAAACAGCATTACCCAACCATGACCACCGCGGAAATATGCGCCCTGCCGGTCCGCGAAATCGTCCGAGAGGGGGCAGCCTGCTTTATGTGGGCAACGTTCCCAAATATCACGGAGGCCATAAAGGTCATGGAGGCGTGGGGCTTTACATACAAAACCGCGGCTTTCGTGTGGGTCAAAAAGAACCGCAAGCAGGGCGGCAATTTCATGGGGCTGGGTGCCTACACCCGCGCAAACGCGGAGGTCTGCCTGCTGGGCGTCACGCCGGGCTTTAAGGCAAAGACGCAGATCCGCGCCCACAATGTCCACCAGATTATAGAAGCCCCGTTCGAGGGGCACAGCAAGAAGCCGGACGAAACCCGCCAGCGGATCGTGGAACTGCTGGGCGACGTGCCCAGGCTGGAAATGTTCGCCCGCCAGAGGGCTGACGGCTGGGACGCCTGGGGCAACGAAGCCCTGGAAGCATAGGAGGAACGGCAAATGTCTGATTTTTTAGAAAGAAACGGCCAGCGGGACATGACCGCCCTTTTCAAAAATCTGTTTCTGGCCAGCGTCCACCGCAACGGCGCGGAGGAACTGCTGGAGCGGCTGGAGAATGAAACGGACTTTTTCGAGGCACCGGCGGGAGCCAAGCACCACGGCGCTTTCCCCGGCGGCCTGGTTATTCACAGCCTGAACGTTTATTACCGCCTGCGGGAGATCACGATCCGCGACCTGACGAAAGAGGGCGCGCCGGGGCCTGCCACCCTCTCCGAGCAGGAGGAGGAAACCGTGGCGATCCTGGGGCTGCTGCATGACGTGTGTAAGGCTGGCGTGTACCACGCCGAAACCAAGCGCCGCAGGAACCCGGAAACGGGTGTGTGGGAGGACTACCTGGGCTATACGTTCCGGGACCCCCTCCCGCTGGGGCACGGAGAAAAGAGCCTGTACCAGATCGCCCGCTTTATCCGCCTGGAGGATCACGAAGCCCTGGCAATCCGCTGGCACATGGGAGCCTATGACGCGGCGGCACACACAGACCTGCGGGACCTGTCCGCAGCCATGGACGCAACGCCATGGGTGTGGCGGCTGCATGAGGCTGATATGTGCGCCGCCCATATTGACGAAAGGGGCACGGACGAATGACAAAGCTGTTATGTAAGCCCTGCGCCGTCGATCTGGCGGCCAGGGGTAAGACTGTAAAACCCGTCGCGCAGAGGTGTGAGAAAATCACCTGTTCGGAGTGCGGACGCCGCCGGTTCGGTATCACCTATGAGGTGACCGGGCGGGCCACCAAAAAAAGGAGGTAACGAAGAAATGAGCCAGAAAGGCGAAAAATATGCCCGCCGCATGGAGCGGCGCGTGGACAAGCTGGAGCAGGACGTGGCGGCCATCACCACCGAGCAGACCACCCAGGGGGTGCGGATCTCTGCCGTGGAGGACGATCTGGCCGTTTACCGGGCGGCGGTGTCCGCCCGTGAGTTGAAACAGGCCGCGGCGGAGGTCAAGGCGGCCAAGGAGCGCAGAACCGCCCGCGCGGCGGAGCGGGAGCGCAAAGCCCGCCGGCGCAATAAGGTTCTGGCCTTTATCGCCCTGGCGCTGTTCGTTGCCGTCTGCGTGGTCATGGTGGCCAAGGCGTACAGCGAGGAACCGGCGGCGGAACCTGCCGCGCCGGAAACGTCGGCGGCCCCGGCGGCAATCCTGCCCACGGAATTGCTGTTCACCGCGGCGGCGGAGGAGGAATACATGGAGGATCCGCAGGAAGCGGAAAAGATCGAGGAGGCGCTGCTGGCGGAGGGCTATTTCTCCCTGGCGGTTCCAATGCCCTACGAATGGCAGGACTACATGAGGACGTACTGCGAGGAATACGGCTGCCCCTATCCTCTGGCCCTGGCGGTGGCACAGACGGAAAGCAATTTCGACATGGACGCCGTGGGCGCCTCTGGTGAGGTGGGGATCATGCAGTTAAACCCAGGCCCCGGCGGTTCCTACCATGCGGAGATCCAGGCGGCCACGGGGCTGGACCCCACCACCACCTCCGGGAATATCGCGGGCGGCTGCTACAAGCTGGGCCTGTATCTGGCCAAGTATGGCAACGTCGAAAAGGCCGCCATGGCCTACAACATGGGCGAGGGCGGCGCGAGAAGCGCATGGGACAGCGGGATCACCTCCACCGACTACTCCAAGGCAGTCAAGGAGGCCATGGAAACATGGGAATGTACGGTGAACGCCTGGGGCGGGGTGTAACCCGCGAGGCTGCCCGTAAGTATGAAACGTCTGTGACGGAGCGGGCACGGCGGGAACGCTGGCAGGCCAGCGGCTGCGCCAGAGTGGTAAGCCGGAAATATGGCACCGTCGTGGTGCCGCACGGTTCCAATTTTGCCGCCCTGCTGAACGCGGCGGAGGTTTGGGGCTGTGACTGGACAGAAATACGGGACGCAGAGGTGTGGAGGGCCGACAAGGAGGAAAGGCCGGTGCCTATGCCGCACCTTATATAAAAGGAGGGTTTCAAATGCTGATTAACGAGGGCGGGCTGATCCGCGCCATCAAAAGAGCCTACAAAGCGGGCGGGTACACCGTCCTGAACACCGGCAACGACGTGGCCATTTACACGGATCACTGGTTTGCCATGGCCAACCGCGCCCTGCTGCCGCGCAAGGTGCTGGCCACCATCGTGGAACACATGGGCATGATCCCGGAGCGAGATATGCCCACGTCGATCATTAAGGACACGGAGCCGCAGCTGGTTTTGAGAGAAACGGCGGCGGACGATATGGACCACTGGCGCGGCGGTGACCGCGGCGAGGAGGTCACCATGGTGCCGGTGATTATGCAGGGGTTCCAGATTTACCAGCCGCCTGGCGGCGGTGCCTGCTGGGGCGTTCCCCTGTACCTGGTGGACATGATCGAGCGGGATCCGGCGGAGCATATCGGCGCGGACGTGATCGACAAGGATCGCCTGCTGTGGGAGGCCGACGGCGAGGCCGTGGTGATTAACGCAGTACGGAAAGCCTGTTCCGGCTGGGCAAAGGAATGGGAGCGGGCCGTGTGGAACGCGCTGGAGGGTGTGGACCTCCACAAAGAGGAGGCCGGACGGTGAACAACTTTGAAAGGATCACGGCCTCCCCGGAGGCCCTGGGGGATTTCCTGGGCGCCCTCCCTATCCTGTCCGGCCCGTGGGACGACGATTTCCACCGGGTATTTTGTGACAGCTGCGACGCGGAGAACTGCGACGCTGAAAACTGCGCCCACCAAGCTGAACGGAATAGCCCTACCTGGTGGCTGAAACGGGCATACACCGGCAGCGGCCCGGTTAAGACCGACAGCACGAACCCATATAAGCGGCAGGCAGCAGACCTCCGCCTGGAGGCCATGCACCAGCGGGACCGTTTTGGCCGGAACCTCCTGGCCACGGAACTGGAGGAAGCGGCGGCCACCATTGAGGCCCTGGCGGCGAAATTGGAGGAGAAAGAATGAAGTGGGATCAGAATAACCCGGAAAAGGTCAAAGACTTTATTGCAAAGATGAAACAGGATTACGCTTTCAAAAAGGCGTATGCAGCCCGCAGGGCGTGGGAGTTCTACAACCACCCTGACGTGGCGGGAATGTGCTATGTAGCCGTCGGCGGGCTGGATAGTATTACGCTGTTTCTTTTCCTCCGGTCAATCGGGATCGATGTGCCGGGCACATCGGTTTCAATGCTGGAGGATCGCAGCATACAAAAAGTTCACAAGGCGCTGGGGATCCGTGCCCTGCGCCCCGCAAACGGGCCAAAGGATCGCCCGTACACAAAAATTGAGGTTATCAGAGAACACGGGTTCCCTGTTCTTTCAAAAGAAATTGCCGGGAAGATCAGCCTACTGCAGCACCCGTCAGAGAAAAACGCGACTGTGCGCCATGCAATTATGACAGGCGAAACGGGCGCATACGGCGGGTATAGGAAAAACACCAGAATGAAAATGAGCCAAAAGTGGCTGGAGAAGTTCGGCGGGCCGGAAAATGAAAAATACGGGACGAACTACCAAACGGCCCCGTTCAAGGTTTCAGACCTGTGCTGTTATTACCTGAAAGAAAAGCCGTGCAACGATTACGCCAGGAGCAGCCGGCGGTTTCCGTATATGGGGCTTATGGCCTCCGAGGGAGGCCGCAGACAAAAGGCGCTTATGCTGAACGGCTGCAATTACATTAGCAAAGATACCAAGAGATCCGCGCCCTTTGCGATTTTCACACGGCAGGACATTTTGACCCTGGCGCTGGAAATGGAGGAATATTACCAAGAGCATTGGCAGGAGTTTAAGCCGATCACCGGAGAAAATGAGGACGGAAGCCTGTTATATGGTGATCCTATCCACCTGGAAACAATCGTGCCAGAAATCTATGGCGAAATCGTCCGCGACCCGTTGGAAATGACGGAGCAGGAAATTGACGCCTACAAGGCGGAGCATAACGGAGCGGAACCGGAGGGACAACTGCGGACCACCAAAGCGCAGAGAACAGGCTGTTCAATGTGCGGGTTTGGGGTTCATATCGAGAGTAGGCCGCACAGATTTGACCGCCTGCGCTATACCAGCCCTGGAGAGTGGGAAATGTGGATGAAGCATATTTGCCAAGACGAAAATGGCGAATGGTACGGCTGGGGGCGTGTTCTTGATTATATCGGCGTGGGCTGGGAAGATGATCTTTTCGACACCGCCGCGCCAAAACTGTTGTGCGAGGACTGCGTGGCCAGACTGGGGAAAGACTTCACTATGGAGCAGCCGGCGGAAGCCTGTAACGAAAAGCCAGAGAAAGGAACTTGCTGGAGTTGCGGGAGAAAACGCCGCGTATCGAAATATTACGCCACCGAGGAGGAACCGGCAAAATGAAAGTTTACGCGGATCACGCGGCTACCACACCCATGAGGCCAGAAGCCAAAGAGGCCATGATCGAGGCGCTGGAGGATTTCGGAAACCCGTCAAGCATACACGCATTGGGGCGCCTGGCGTCTGCAAAAATAGAAAGCGCACGGAAAGCGATTGCAGAATTGTTAAATTGTCGTCCGGCGGAGGTGTATTTCACCTCTGGAGGCAGCGAGGCAGACAACTGGGCCATTCGTGCAGCGAGGTACGGCGCCGGCGACGTGGTGGCCTCTGCCTTTGAACATCACGCCGTCCTGCACACGCTGGAGGCCATGGAGAGAAGCGGAACACGCCGCGCTGTTCTGGTAGCACCGGGAACAAATGGGATCATAGATCCCGCAGAGATTGGGCGGCGTGTGAGCAGCACCACGAACATGGTCACGGTTATGGCCGCAAATAATGAGGTTGGAACGCTGCAACCCATTCAGGAAATATCTAAGGAAATCCGAAAACATGGAAGCAAGCTAACCGTGTTCCACACAGACGCGGTGCAGGCCATTGGCCATATTCCCGTGGACGTTCAAAAAATGGGCGTCGATATGCTTTCCATTTCCGCGCACAAGTTCGGCGGCCCGAAAGGTATAGGCGTCCTGTATTGCCGCCAGGGGGTGCAACTGGATCCGCTCCTATACGGCGGCGGGCAAGAACGGGGGCGCCGTCCTGGAACGGAGAATGTCCCCGCTATTGCTGGCATGGCGGCGGCTATGCGTACAGCTTGCGAGAATATAGAGGACAGCGCAAACACCGTCAGGGGCCTGCGTAATCGTCTGTTGCAACGTATTGGGGAAATCCCAGGAAGCCGCATATATAGGAGCATAGAAACCCGCTTGCCTGGGAATATCAACTGTTCCTTTGCAGGCATTGAGGGTGAAACAATGGTCCTTATGCTGGATCTGGCCGGAATTTGCGTTTCTGCCGGTTCTGCCTGCACGTCCGGAAGCGGAGAACCGAGCCATGTATTGACCGCCATGGGACTATCACGGCGGGACGCATACGGAGCGATCCGTATTACATTAGGAGAAGAAAATACAGCGCAAGAGGTGGACTACATAGCGGCCACCATTGAAAACATAGTGGCGGATCTCCGAAAGGAGGCACCCGCCAATGGCTGAAATAATCCTGACAGGCGACGCGCTGGAGCAACTGCGGCATTTACCGCCCGAAAGCGTCCATACCTGCGTCACCTCCCCGCCCTACTATAATTTGCGAGATTATGGCGCGGCGGGTCAAATCGGAAACGAGGTCAGCGTGGAGGAATACCTGCAATCGCTGGTTTCCGTTTTCCGTGAGGTCCGGCGGGTTCTGCGGGCAGACGGAACCCTGTGGGTGAACATGGGCGACAGTTACGCCACCAGATCAGGAAGCCAGCCGCCGACGAACACCCGTAATTCCTGCGGCCACACGGCAAAGCATACGCCGCGGGGCTACAAATACAAAGACCTGATCGGCGTTCCCTGGCAGCTGGCTTTTGCCCTCCGGGCAGACGGGTGGTATTTGCGCCAGGATATTATATGGAACAAATCCAACTGTATGCCGGAGAGTGTCCGGGATCGCTGCACCAAGAGCCACGAATATATTTTCCTGCTTTCCAGATCGGAACGCTATTATTTCGACGCGGCGGCAATCAGCGAACCCGTTACATCAACCAAGGGAAACGCCAGGACGTTCCGCGGCGGCGGTGCCTACACCGGCGGGCGGGCACACGACAACAGCGCCCAGGTGGAGCGCGAGAGCCACGGGAACCGAGAAAACCAGACGGGCCGCCGGAACAAGCGGGACGTGTGGACCGTAAGCACAAACGGCTTTCGCGGCGCCCATTTTGCCGTGTTTCCTGAAAAGCTGATTGAACCCTGTATTTTAGCAGGCAGCCCATTGGGTGGCACGGTCCTGGATCCGTTCGCCGGGAGCGGCACCACCGGAGTGGTGGCCAAGCGCCTGCGGCGCGATTTCATAGGCTGCGAGATCAACCCCGACTATGCACAAATGGCAGCTGACAGAATAGCAGCGGCCACGCCGTAAGGAGGGCACCGTGGAAGTAACTGTAAATATGACCGCAGAGGAGTTTCTGGAGTTTGTGGCCTGGCGTAAAGAACAGGACTATTACAAAAGCAGGCTGGACAAGGAACTGAACGAGCGGGAAATACTGGCAAAGAAAACGTGCTGGGCTATCGACGCAGATCCGAAGAAGCCCGGCAAGGTCAAAATCATTGACCAGGAACACGCGGCGGAATTGCTGGAAATGGCCAAGGATTACCTGGCATAAAAAGAAAGCCACCTGCGCCCGGTGCTGTCAACACGGCGCAGGTGGCAATATAGACGACGGAAAACCGTCCGATATACCTATATTATATCAGGTTCCCGGACGGAATACAAGCCGGAAAAAGCGGCGGGGCCACGGCCCCGTATAGCGCCGGTAAGAGTGATTAGTAAAGTGACCAGCAGCAGAAAAGGAGGCACCCATGGCCTACGTTCATAGGGTGGTGAAAGCTGGTCCGTGTGTCGAACACAAGAAAATGCAATCTTTCCGGGTTCACACCAAAGGAGTGAAGCGCGGCCCAAATACCGGCCACACCACCGAGAAGCAGGAGCGGATCAACGAGCGGGTGGCAGAGGAACACCTGCGCTGGGATATAAACGCCAATTTCGGCCATAGGGATCTCCACGCCGTTCTACACTACTACGTCAAGGACAGTTCTTTCGAGGAGATCCTGGAGAACAAGGCCGCCTTTCTGCGGAACCTGCGGAAACTCTGCAAAAAGCGCGGGATCACGTTCAAGGCCGTGGTGGTCATAGAAACCAAGCGCATGACCAACCCGCACATTCACGTTATCATTTCCCACATGGATCCGGAGATCATCACGGAGGCGTGGGAAAATGTCCCAAGAGGCGGCGGAGGTATCAGCTTCAAGCCTATGGACAGGCGCGGCAACCACTACAAGCTGGCCGCCTACCTGATGAAAGAAAGCCGTTCCACCATGGAGAGGTACAGAGAGGTCGGCAAGCGCGGGAAGCGGTACAGCAAAACGCAGAACATGGACAAGCCGGAAATCACATACACCGCCGTGCCTGCGTCCAGCTGGAGAAAGGACCCGAAAGCGAGAAAGGGCGCCGTGCTGTATAAGTTCGACGACGGATCCACCTGCCGGAGCGGGTGGCATGAGATCAGCGGTTACCCATACCAGGAGTATTTCGAGATTTTCAACGAATAGGAGGGTTTTCTGTGAAAATCTACATATCAGGCAAGATCACCGGGGACAGGCGTTATAAAGCCAAGTTCCGAGAGGTGGAAAAGAAGCTGGCGGCGGCGGGCCATATCGTACTGAACCCCGCCACGGCGCCGGAGGGGCTGCGCCCCGTGGATTATATGCGCCTGTGTTTCGCCATGATGGAGGCGGCGGACGTAGTTCTGTTCATGCAGGACTACCAGGACAGCCGCGGCGCCATGCTGGAATGGGCGTGGTGCCAGTACGTTGGGAAACAGACCTGTTTCGACCTGGCGGCGTTTGGAGGTGCGGACGCATGAGTATTATTTGCATAGCCAAAGGAACGGCCACCATAGGCATGACAACGCGGGGCGCAGATGGGAAAATCATAAGCCAGACACCGGCACGGTGGGAGCATGACCCGGACGGCGGGTGTGTTGCCCTCTGGACTATGAACCCGGAAACCGAGGAACAGGAAGCCCCGGCGCGTATCTATGGCGACTGGCAGGCGTCGGAATACCTGGGCGACGTTCTGGCGGAACTGAAACCGCGCCGCAAGGTGAACCTGCCGGATTTCCCGGCAATCGTCCGTGCGGCCATGGCCGACGGCATGGACATTTGCGTGTACTGCCAGAGTTTTGGCTGTAACGAGTGCATAGTGAACGAGTGGAAAAGCGAAAGGAGCGACGAAGAATGAACAAGACGAAAATTGACTGGGCCACAATGTCCTGGAACCCCGTAACCGGCTGCCGCCATGGCTGCCCGTACTGTTACGCCAGGCGAACGGCCACACGCTTCAACGCAGGGCTGGAGGATCCGACCCCGCTGGCCTGCGGCCTCCATGTGCTGCCGGAGAAGATCAAGGCGACGCCATACCCGTATGGTTTCGAGCCTACCCTGCACCGCTACCGCCTGGGCCAGCCGCAGAACACAAAGGAACCGCAGACCGTGTTTGTTTGCAGCATGGCGGATCTGTTTGGGCGCTGGGTGCCCACCTCCTGGATCGTGGAGGTGCTGGACGCCTGCCGCAAGGCACCCCAGCACCGCTATTTGTTCCTGACGAAGAACCCGGCCCGGTATCTGGAGTTGGACCACCTGGCCCTCCTGCCCCACGAAAGCAATTTCTGGTATGGCAGCACCGTGGCGAACATGGACGCGGTGGGAATGTACGTCATGCAGGGTGTGAACATCAACAGCTTTTGGAGCATGGAGCCGCTGCTGGGGCCGGTGGACATGGCCGCGGCGGAGGGTTTACCGGAGTGGGTGATCCTGGGCGCCGAAACCGGCAACCGACAGGACAAGGTGACGCCCGCCCGCGAGTGGGTGGACAACATCGTGGCATTTTGCGAGGAGAACGAGATCCCTGTGTTCTTCAAGGACAATCTGCGGAAGCATTTCCCGGATCTCCCTGCCTCTGCTTTCCCCTGGGAGGTGTGAGCCGTGGAAAACACCGAGAAAGTGGAGATCGGTTACACCGTGCCGAAAGAACGCTGGCAGGAAGCAGCCAAGAACCTGGAGGAACTGGGGAACGTGCTGGCCGCTGGATTTCTGAAACAGAACAAGGACGGGCGCGGGAAAGAGGACGCGGACGACATTATGGCGGACATCATGCTGGCCTGCATGGCGCTTTACCATGTGGCGGAGTTCGCAACGGACAAATGCCGGATCATTCCGCTGCCCGGCAAGAACGGAGGTTAATATGCTGGCTGTGCTTATGAGCATGAAACCGGAGTGGTGGGAGAAGATCCTGGACGGCGAAAAAACGTTGGAAATCCGAAAGACACACCCGCAAAATGAAAGGCTTGAATGGCCCGTGACCGTCCTGGTGTACGTCAGCGGCACCGGAGCGGTGCAAGGTCAATTCCTTTGCCCTGGGGAAGTATCATACCGAACCATGCAAGACCTGGAAGAAATGTCATGCGTTCCGCGTGAGGATCTGCTGAAATACGCAAAAGGCAGGCGGCTTTCCGGCTGGATCGTCCAGTCACCGGAGAAGTTCGACGCGCCCAGCCCTCTGGCGGAGTTCGGCCTGGACCGTCCGCCCATGTCGTGGCAGTACGTTGAGATCCCGGACGAAATGGAGGCAGAACATGAGTAACAGCCAGAACATGAGTAACAGCCAGGACGTGGCCAACGCCGTGGGAGCTATTGCAGAAATGGCGTGGATTTTCTACACGGCCATAAGAAACGCAGGCGCTGACGTGCCGGAGGCCGCCATGCTGACGCGGGAATATCTGATCGCAAGCATACACGGGAAAAGCAACGCCGCGCAAGAGGGCGAATAAATGGCCATAAACGTTTCCGACCTGCCGCCGAAGTACCAGGCGCAGGCCATGAAAAAGTACATGGAGCAGCAGAAACAGCGGCGGGGGACAGCACCTCCCGCCGCGCCGCCGCAGGATCCGGCAAAAGGCACGAAATACCACAACACCCCCACCGAGCGGGTGACAGCCTCCGGGGCCGTCCTGCATTTCGACAGCCAGAAAGAAGCCCGCAGGTTCGACGTTCTGGCTACCCGCCAGGCAAGGGGGCAGATCCGCGATCTGCGCCTCCAGGTGGATTTCACCCTGCAGGAAGCGTTTACCGACACGGAGGGAAAGCGGGTGCGGGCGATCCGCTACAAGGCGGATTTTACATACTACCAGCCGCCAAACAGGCAGCTATACGGAAGTCATGCGCCATACTACGCAGAACAAAGCGGGGTGCCCTGGGAGTTCGTCGTGGAGGACGTAAAGAGCAAGGCCACCAGAACGGCCAAGTATGCCATGAAAAAGAAAATGCTAAAGGACCGTTTTGGGTACGACATTACCGAGGTGTGAGAATGAGCAAAAAGACAACGGACGAAACCCTGGGCCGTGAGGCTGTCAAGGAATACCTGCAGCAGTACCACACGGCTGTGGGGAAAAAGCGGATCCTGGAGGAGCGCCACCGCGTCCTTTCCAGCGAACTGCGGGCACCCAGTACGGGGTCCGCGTTCAGGTTGACGCCGCCGACCAAGCCGACAAAGACGGACGGATCCGTGTCCGTTGTCTTTCGGATCTCCGAAGTGGAGGACAGGATCGAGGAGCAGCGGGAGGAAATGGCCAAGGCCGTCCTGAACGTTATGGATTTGATCGACGTATTACCCGCCAACTCCACCGAGCGCACCGTGGTGGAAATGCGGCACATAGATTGTCGGGGCTGGGATAAGATCGCGGAGGCCCTTTACATGAGCCGGTCCAACGTGTTCAACTACTACAACGCCGCCCTGGATAAGATCCTGGAGAACAAGCGCAACCGGAAACTGCTGGAGGAATACATGGCCAGGAAGCAGCGGCGGGCGGGGCCGCACGGGCGGAATAATCGACCCTGAAAAGTTTGGACGCTTTTGGACTATTGACCGTGCTATACTGATAGCATGGAAAGCAGCGCAGGGGTGAAGCCCTGAAACGAATACCGAGAACCACCAGCCGAAAGGCCGGTGGTTCTTTGCTTTCCACACCATGGCCGGGGAGTGTACCGCGGGGGCTTTCCTCCTTTCACCCTGCGCCGCTGCGGCGTGTGCATACGCGGCGGCCCGGCCTAACCCTCCCGCCCTGGGTGCCTTTGCCGAGGGGCACCCAGGGCACCCGTTAAGGACCCCGCACCCCCCTGTGTAGGTACTCCCCAGCAGGAAAAGCCGTGCGGGGCAAGGAAAGCCCGACGTTTTACCCTGTGAAAACAGAAAAAAATCCGGCTGTTACGTTACGGTTTTTTGAAATGCCGGGAAAGTTATACCCCCCTACGGGGGTATAAGCCGAAAAAGGAGCGGCGAAAAAAACGAAATCGGCCAAAACCGGAAAAGCGAAACCGGCGGGGCACCCTGCCGGAGCAAAAAGGAGGTGGCGCCGGTGGCGGAAAAGAAGCAGACCGGCGGCACCGGAAAACGGGCAAAGAGCGAAAAGCCGGCGGTGCTGTCCGGCACGGTGCCGGAGTGGTCCAGCACCACGGCGATCTCCCAGCTGCTGGGGAAAACGGTCCGCCGTGTGCAACAGCTGACCCAGGAGGGCGTCCTGGAAACAGAGATCCCGCCCGGCGGCGGTGCCCGCAAATATAGAACCTGCGCCACGGTCCAGCGTTATGTGGCATACGTCGAGGCGAAAGCCCAGGAAACCGGCGAAAACAGCCGGGCGGCGGAGTTGACGCTGAAAAAGCTGGAGGCGGAGGTTGAACTGAAAGAAAGCCAAGGCCAGCTGCACCGCCTGAAAACGGCGATTGCAGAGGGGCGTTACCTGGCGGCAGATCACGCCACCGAGGAACTAACCGAGTTCATGGCCAGCTTTAAGAAATTCGCCATGAATATACCCCCGCGCATGGCCGGAACCATGTCCGGCTATGCTGACACGGTGGCAATCCGCGCCATGGAAAAGGCCATGCGGAAAGAGTTGGAAAGCCTGCTGGCTGCGTTCTCTGACGGTGCAATCATGGAGGAGCGGGAGGACGCGGCGCCATGAGGAAGTACAAACAGGAACCCTATACCGTGCCGCCGTGGATCTACAACGCCATTCAGGTGCTGCGCCCGGCGGAGCGCCTGACGGTTTCAGAGTGGGCGGCGAAATACCGTGTACTGCCGGACGGCAACGCGATCCCAGGCCCCTGGAGCAACAGCGTGACCCCGTACCTGGTGGAGATCATGGACGCCTTTTCCGACGACACGGTGGAGGAAATCGTGTTCGTGAAGCCCACCCAGGTGGGCGGTACGTCTGCCATGGAGAATATGCTGGGAAGCCTGATCGCGCAGGACCCGGCCCCGACCATGGTGGTTTACCCGTCGGACGACCTGGCGGAGCGCACCACGGAAAGCAAGCTGGAGCCAATGGTGAGAAGCTGCAAGGTTCTGGCCGATAAGTGGCGGAAGAATGACAGCAAAAAACTGGCGCTAAAGTTTTCCGACATGATCGTGTACCTGACGGGCGCGAACAGCCCGGCGGATCTGGCCAGTACGAATATACGCAACCTTTTCATGGACGAAGTGGACAAATTCCCAGCGGCAAGCAAAAAGGAGGCGGATCCCGTTTCCCTTGCGCGAGAACGCACAAAAACCTACTTCAACCGAAAAATTTTCATGGCCAGCACCCCGACGTTAAAAAGCGGGCATATCTGGCGGGCCATGGAGCGGGCGGAGGCGGTCAAGCATTATTTTGTCCCGTGCCCGCATTGTGGGCAGTACATAGAACTGAAATTCGGCTGCCTGAAATGGCCCAGCAAGGACGACGTACCGGAGAACACAGACCGGGCAGAAATGGCCGTGTATGTGTGCCAAGCCTGCGGGGCCGTGATTGCGGATCAGGACAAGGGGAAAATGCTACGGGCTGGCCGCTGGCAGGCCGTGAAGCAGCGGACGAAGAACCCCAAAAGCGTGGCATTTTGGCTGAACACCCTGTATTCCCCGTTCACCCGCTTTTCTGATATTGCGCGGGAGTTCATGCGGAGCAAGGACGACCCGGAACTGCTGCACAACTTCACCAACAGCTGGCTGGCAGAGCCGTGGGAGGACACGAAGCTGAAAACCAACGCGGAGTTAGTCATGGAGCGGCAGACGGAAACGCCGGAGTGGACGCTGCCGCCATGGACGAAGCTAATTACCGGCGGGATCGACGTACAGGAAAATTGTCTGTACTGGACGATCCGCGCCTGGGGCGACTACATGACCAGCCAGAACGTGGCCCATGGGCAGGCGCTTTCCATGGCAGAGGTGGAAAAGGCCATGAACGTGGAGTTTTCCCTGCCGAACGGCGACACGGCCATGGTCAACCTGGCCCTGATGGACAGCGGCGACCAGACCGACGAAGTTTACGAGTTCTGCGCCATCAATTCGGACTGGGTGCTGCCCTGCAAGGGCACCAGCACCATGTTGTCCCATTACCGCCTTTCCGTGGTCAATAAGGCCGGCAGCAAGGCCAACGGCATGACCCTGGTTCTGGTGGACGGCGGCAAGTACAAAGACCAGATCGCGGCCCGTATGCGGAAGCCGAACGGGACAGGTTCCTGGCAGGTTTACAAGGATTGCGACATGGAATACGCCGAACAGGTGACGGCGGAACACAAGGTAACCGAGCGATCCGGCGGGAAAGAGGTCACAAAATGGGTGCTGAAATCCTCCCACGCCGATAACCATTACCTGGATTGTGAGGTGTACGCAGCCGCGGCGGCGGACGTTATGGGCGTCCGGTCCCTGTACCTGAAAAGCGTGGAGGGGCAGGCGGCAACGCCAGAGCCGCGGAAGCCGGCCAAGCAGGAACCGCGACAAAGCCAGGAAGAAAACTGGATCAACCAAAATGACACATGGATCTGACAGGAGGCCACCAAATGAGTACAAACACAAAAGCGGCTGAAATGCTGGAACAGGTAAACAGCGCCATTTCCGCCGTTCTGGCCGGCGGCCAGTCATACAAGATCGGCAGCCGATCCCTGACGCGGGCGGACCTGGCCCAGCTGAAAGCCATTCGTGACGACCTGGAGGCGCAGATCGACAGCGGGACGGACAACTGCCTGCTGGATCGCACCTTTGTGGCGTTCTTTGACGGGAGGTAACCATGGGAGCCTTTGACAAAATTGTGGCCGCTGTTTCCCCGCGCCGCGCCTGTGAGCGCGAGGCATGGCGGCAGCAGCTGGAGATCCTGCGCGGATATGACGCCGCAGGGTATGGGCGCCTAAATGCCGGGTGGCGGGTACACAACGAAAGCGCGGAGGTCACGGACCGTTTTAGCCGTGACGTGGTACGCGCCCGCGCCCGTGACCTGGAGCGCAACAGTGATATTGCCCAGTCTATCCTCCATGCCTACAAGCGCAACGTGGTGGGCAAGGGCTACACCCTCCAGGCGAAAACCGGCAACGACGAACTGGACGAAAAGCTGGAAAAGGCATGGCGCCAATGGTGCAAGGCCAGGAACTGCGACGTTACCGGCGAACAGAGTTTCAACCAAATGCTGCGTATGGCGGTAGACCGCAAAAAGGTGGACGGCGGCCTGCTGTTCCTTTACCGCTACACCAAGCAGGGGCTGGTCCCGTTCCAGCTGCAGGCCATTGAGGTGGACGAACTGGACGTGACCGCCAGCAAGCCGAAGCACCAGGGAAACCGCGTCGTGGGCGGAATTGAATACAACCAATGGCGCAGGCCGGTGGGCTACTGGATCAATCAATACGACATTGAGGGCTGGAGCCTGAACGACCCCGTTTACGTTGAGGCCAAGGACGTGTATTTCTACAAATCCAAGAAGCGGCCCAGCCAGCTGCGCGAAATGTCCGACATGGCCCCCACGATCACCAGAGTGCGCGACACGAACGAGTTTATAACCGCCGTTTCCGTCAAGGAGCGGATCGCGGCCTGCCTGGCTGTGTTCATCAAGCGGGCAATCCCGGCGGGCGGTTTTGGCCGCGGCGGCACCAGAACGCCGGACGGCGGAATGGACTATGAGGGCAAGAAACTGGCCCCCGGCATGATCCAGAGCCTGGGCGCCGGTGACGAAATCCAGGTGGTGGATCCGAAAGGTTCCGGCAGCGACGCAGCCGGGTTCCTGAAAACCCAGCAGGGGCTAATTGCCGCAGGCCAGGGCTTGAGTTATGAGGCCGTCAGCCGCGACATGAGCGGGGCCACCTATTCCTCCGCACGGCAAAATGCCATTGAGGACGAAAACACATACACCGAGGACGTGGAACTGCTAACAGATTTCATGTCGGAGGTGTACGAAACCTTTGTTATATCCTGTTATCTCTCCGGGCTGGTTGATATGCCCGGCTTTTGGGATAAAAAGGCGGAATACCTTTCCCACACCTGGACGAAAGCCCCCAAGAAGTGGATCGACCCGGCAAAGGAAAGCACCGCCGGAAAAACCGCCCTGCAATCCGGGCAAAAGACGTTTCAGGACGTTTGCGCGGAACAGGGCAAGGACTGGAAAGAGGCCGTCAATGAAATGGCCGAGGTCCTGGAATATGGCCGATCCGTCGGCGTCGAGTTAGGAGGTGTAATTTTTGGAAATGGAACGACAGCAGCACAGCAGAACACCGCAGGCAAATGACCCCAAGAGGGACAGAAACAGCGGGCAGCGAAGCATGGGCCACATTGAGGCCAACAGCCGCGCAGAGGGCCAGGAGGACAGCCGCAGGCGCACGATCAGCTTTTCCAGCGAGGAGCCATACCGCCGTTGGTTTGGTATGGAAATCCTGGATCACGCGGAGAACGCGCTGGATCTCTCCCGCCTGAACGACGTGGGCGTTTTGCTTTTCAACCACGACACCGACAAGGTGGTGGGAAAAGTGATCCGCGCATGGGTGGAGAACCACCGCGGCATGGCCGAAGTGGAGTTCGACACGGACGACGACGCCGAAAAGATTTTCGGCAAAGTCAAATCCGGCACCCTGAAAACCACGTCCGTGCGTTACAGCGTGGACAGCTGGGAGGAAGTGGTGGCCGGTAAGACCTCCGCGGACGGACGTTTTACAGGCCCCTGCCAGATCGCCCGCAAATGGACGCCGCTGGAGGTGTCCATTGTTTCCGTGCCGGCGGACGCCACCGTGGGCGTGGGCAGAGCCGACGACCCGGAGCAGGCGACGGCCAAGGACCTTTCTGTTTATGAAAAGCAGATCCAGATCAACAAAAATCTTTATCATTGAGGAGGCAAAACAACCATGACCATTCAGGAACTGATCGCCCGTCAGCAGGCTATTGTGAGCGGCGCCCGCGCCGCTGGCCGTGACCTGACGGCAGAGGAAAGAGCAGAGTTTGACGGCCTGCAGCGCCAGATCGACGCGGCGGGCAACAATCCCCCCGCCCAGGGCAACGAGGGCCAGGGCGGTGAGGATCCCACCGGCGGCGCCCGCGGTATGGGCAACGATAACGGCCAGCAGGGCACAGACCCCACCGAGGCAGCCCGCCAGGCCGTCGCAACGGAGCGCCAGCGCGTGAGCGACATTACCGCGCTGTGCCGTCAGGCGGGCATGGATCCCGCGGAGTATATTAGCAACGGCGCCACCATGGACACCGTAAGACAGGCGGCGGTGGACTACCTGCTGGCACACGGCGCCCCTGTTTCCAGCCGCATGAACGGCGACGAGGGCGACAACTTCCGCCAGGCAGCTGTGGACGCCATGCTGCTGCGGACCGGTGTGAATGTCCAGAACCCCGCCAAGGGTGCGGAGGAAATGCGCGGCTACTCCCTGCGCGATCTGGCCATTGAGTGCATGGCCCGCGACGGCGTGGGCACCACCACCTCCCTGCTGCGTATGAGCAAGGACGACCTGTGGAACGAGGCTTGCCGCCAGTTCTTCAACCCCACCGCGGCGTTTCCTGCGATCCTGGACAACGCGATCCGCAAGAACATTGTCCAGATGTACCAGGAGATCCCCACCACGTTCCAGCTGTGGACCACCAAGGGCAGCGTGAGCGACTTTAAGCCCACCAAGGATCACAGCTATCTGGCCGGCGGCGCCGGTGAGTTCCTGCGCGTCGGTGAAAACGGCGAACTGAAAGCCGACACCCCCAAGACGGAACTGCTTCCCCAGCGCCAGATCGACACCTTTGGCCGCCAGTTCAGCATGACCCGCCAGGCGTTTATCAACGACGACGTGGGTTTCATCACCGAAATGCCCGGACTTTACGCCATGAGCGCCAAGCGCACGATCAACAAGCAGGTTTACAAGATCCTGATCGACAACCCCGCCATTTTCGACGGCGTTTCCCTGTTCGACAATGCCCACAACAACCTGATCGCCAGCGGCGACGCCCCGTCCATTGACACCCTGCAGGCCGCCATGCTGAAACTGCTGCACCAGAAAGACCCGTTTGGTGATTCCATCATGGTGGAACCCAAGTACGTGATCGTTCCCGTGGGCTACGGCTTTAAGATGTCGCAGATCCTGGAAACCGCCATGATCGACGTGACCGGGATCGGCAGCCACACCGCAAACGCCCTGTACCAGTACCGCAACAAGCTGCAGGTTATTGAGGAGGGCGCCCTGAACGTCCTGGCCGGTGACGGCAACGCGATCCCCTGGTTTGTCGCCGGCGATCAGCGTTACGCCAAGAGCCTGCAGGTTGATTACCTGAACGGCCAGGAAACCCCCACCATTCGCCGCAGCGAGGTTCCGGGCCGCCTGGGCTTTGTGTGGGACATTTGGCTGGACTGGGGCATTACTGCGGTTGACTTCCGCGGTATCGCCAAGAACCCCGGCACGACTATTTAACAGGAGGTAAGAGAACATGACCGCAAAATACTGGCAGAAAGGCGAGGTGCTGGACTACAAGGCCAGCGCCGCAGTCAAAAACGGCGAAGTGGTGAGCCTGGGAACCAGGATCGGCGTGGCCGGTGAAGATATTGCCGCCGGCGAAACCGGCCACCTCCATGTGGTGGGCGTCTTTGAGATGGAAAAGGCCACCGGTGCCATGACCATGGGCGCGGCGGTGTACTACGACGAAACCGCCAAGAAGATCACCACCGTGGCCTCCACTGGCGAGAGTTCCGGCAAGGTGAACAACATTCCGGCGGGTTACGCTGCCGCCCCTGCGGCCAGCGCAGACGAAAACGTGCTGGTGAAACTGCTGGGCTAAGAGCCAGGAGGAAAGGAACATGAAGCGACTGACAGCACAGCGCCCAATCCTGTACGGCGGGCGTATGCATCAGGCGGGCGACACCCTCCCCGCCTATGACAAGCGCATGGTGCAGGCGTGGCTTTCCGCTGAAAGCGCCAAAATGACCGACGACGCGGCGGAGGAGGCCACAATGCCCCCGCAGGACGCTGACGGCGGCCAGGACGGCACCGAGAACGCCGACACCACCCAGGGCACCCAGGAGGTCACAGACGCCACAGAGGGCACCCAGGAGGCCGCAGACGCCACAGAGGGCAACCAGGAGAGCCAGGAGAACCACGACGGCAACCATAGCGGTGAAAGCACCGACATGGTGGAGGGCCACCTGGATCCCGCACAGCTGGGAGAAATGAACAAGGACGACCTGAAAAAGCTGGCCAAAGACATGGGCGTGGATCTCCCGCGCGGCGCTGCAAAGGCGCTGATCGTGGAACGCCTGGCGGCGGCTATCGTCCAGACCCCTGCGGCGGCCATTGTGCCGCCTGCTGCGGATAACGGCGGGGGTGCCCAGTAATGGGCGCCCCTACGTTCAAGGAACAGATCGCGGCGGACATTTCCACCACATTCCTGAACTGCCTGGAGTTCGCGGACACCCACACGGTCAACGGCAAGGAAATGGCCGCGGTGGTGGACGACAACGAACTGCTGGAGCGGGACAAGGCCAAGATCATGGCCGCACAGACGGAGGGCACATACAAGGCCCGGCGCCTGGTTTATGTGGCAAAGGCTGATTTTGGCCCCCGCCCCGCCCAGGGGGCCATGCTGACGCTGGACGGCAAGGCGTACAAGGTGAAATCCTGCACCGAGGAGGCCGGAGTGCTGGCCATTGAACTGGAGGCGGTGAGATCGTGAGCGATCAAAGCATTTTGCAGATCGACACCGACGAAGAACTGGCCAGGGTCATGCGGCAGCTGAAAACGCTGCCCCAGCAGCTGGGGGCGCCCAACGTGCTGAAAAATGCCCTGAACAGCACCGCCAGAAAGGTCCGCCGGCAAATCATAAAGGACAGCAAAGGCCGGTATGCGCTGAAAGAGAAAAAGGCGCTGCAATCAGAAAGCAAAATCCTTTCCGCCAGCGCCTCCACCCTGGAGGCCGCCGTGCTGGCCAAAGGTCCCATGCGGGACATTATGGACTTTATGACGCAGCCGAACACGGACACAGCCGCGGCGGCGGCAAAGGTCCTGAACAGCGGGGCCATGAAACCGCTGGAGGCGGGCGGACTGAAAGCGTTTATAACCACGTTCCGATCCGGGCACACCGCCATTGTGCAGCGGCGCGGCGCGGAACGCCTCCCCGTCAAAAAGCTGCTTTCGCCTGCCGTTCCCCACATGATGGGAAACGAGGAAGTGAGAGCAGAGGCGGAGGCCCTGGCATACGAAACCCTGCAGCGTGAAATTGGAAAGCGGATCGAGCAGCTGACAGGTGCCAAGGCGTGAAAAAAAGCGGCGGCCATGCGGCCACCGCTGTGGGTTATTTATTGCAACAGGTTTTACATGGGCGCAAGCCCTGGTATTCCGCCAGCGCCACCGTGGTGCGGCGGGAATACCGTTTCCGCAGGCCGCGGCAGTTCGGATCCGAGTGGTACACACGGCACCCGTCAGCGTACCACACAACATCGGAGCGGGACGCATAAAAGGCGTCTGGAGAATACCCACGGGCAAGGGCCAGCTTGTAAATGTGTTTGCAGGGCAGCCCGCGCCGCTGGAAATCTTCACAAGTGCAGGTGTCCAACGTGGTTTCATAGCTTTCCCCGCAGGTTCCGAGGATTTCAGCGGATCCGGCGGCGGGGTCATAGCTGCGGATCGTGATATTTTGGAACATGGCCCGGTCAAAGCGAAGATCCTGACCGTCGGCGCCGTGGATCGACACGTCCCAGGAGCCAAAACTGGGGCCGTCAAGATCGTGGGCAACGGCGGCGGGCGCGGGAGCAACTGGAACAGGTTCCGCGGCGGCGGTTTCGTGTGGTGCTGCAACAGGTGCCTGCGCGGGCGTCTGCGGTGCCCTCCTGCGCTTCAAGAGCGCAACAGCGAGTAAGACGGCGGCCACAATCAAAGCCCCGCCAAAGGCGCTATAATCGCCGCCAATGAGGCAGGCCGACGCCATGACACAGACGACGCCGCAAGCAATAAACAAACCTTTTCCTTTCATGCCGGATCCCCTTTCTGTGGGAGCATTACGCGGTGAAATGCTGATTATTACCACACCGCAATTATAAGTGACAAACGGAAACAAGTCAAGGAGGCGCAACCGCGTGACACAAGAGTTTTTGCAGGACGCCATTGTGGAGGACCTGAAACAGCTTTTTTCCCACTATACCCTGACCAATTCCCTGGGCGTCGAGCGGGCGGTGAAAATCGTCCCGCAGGGCCTCCCCATTCGTGAGGGTGACGACGAAGAAACCGACGCGGAAGCGCCACCGGAGCCTTATGTGGCCGTGAAACTTTCGGACGGAGAGGTGACGGCGCAGGACGCACGGCAGACCGTAAACGTGGTCATGGTCATTTGCGTGTGCGACCCGGACCCGAACCGCCAGGGCTACCGCGACGCCCTCCACATTGTCAACGAGATCGTGAGGCATTACGAACGTGACGGGATCGTGGCAAACCGCTATGAAGCACAGCACCCGATCCGGTGGGCGACCCAGGAGGAGGACACACACCCGTATTATTTCGCCGCCGTGGGGCTGCCGTTCTACGCGCCGGCGATTTTCAAGGAGGTGCCAGAAACATAATGGCGAAACCCAAAAAGGCCGAACAGGCCACCACCGTGGTTTACTGCGGCCCGTCCATTCCGGGCGTGGCGAAGCAGTACACCGCATACACCAACGGGATCCCCACCGCGCTGGCGGAGGCTATCGTGAAGCAGCCAGCCATGGAGGGCCTGGTGGTGCCCCTGGAGCAGTTACCGGAGGCCATGAAGAACCTGCGGAGCGGCACGGGGCATATTTCCCGCCTGTATCGTCTGGTACAGGTCAAACACTAAACAGGAGGTAGAACAACATGGCATACAAACACGGTGTATATAACACCGAGCAGGCCACCAGTCTGACCGTACCCATTCAGGGCAGCGCTGGCCTGCAGGTCATTTTCGGAACGGCGCCCATTCACCTGGCGAAAGACCCCGCGGCGGCGGTCAACACCCCCAAACTGGTTTACAGCTACAAGGAGGCTGTGGAGGCCGTCGGCTATTCGGACGATTTCGAGAACTTCACCCTTTGCCAGAGCATTAGCGCCTGTTTCCAGGTTTTCAACGTTGCGCCCATTATCCTGGTGAACGTGCTGGATCCCAACAAGGCGGCCCACGTCACGCAGAACCAGGCGGAAAGCTGCGACGTTGTGGACGGCGTGGTGCTGTACGACAAGAAATATGTGCTGCTGAACACCCTGGCCGTGAAGAACGGCAGCACCACCCTGGTGGCCGGCAGCGACTACGAGGCGGCACATGAGGACAACGGCAGCGTGGCCATTACGCTGCTTTCCACGGCGGCCAAGGAGGCCAGCAGCCTGACCGTGAGCAGCACCAGCCTGAAACCATCCGGCGTGACAGCTGCCGACATTGTGGGCGGCGTGGACGCCTCCACCGGCAAGGAAACCGGCCTGGAACTGATCCGCCAGATTTACCCCACCCTGGGCATGGTGCCCGGTCTGATCCTGGCACCCGGCTGGAGCCACACCCCCACCGTAGCGGCAGCCCTCCAGGCCAAGACCGAGAACATCAACGGTAATTTTAATTGCAGTTGCCTTTTGGACATTTCCGCGGACAGCGACGGCGCGGTGGTTTACACCAGCGTAAAGGGCGCCAAGGAAGCCCTGGGCGCCAGTTCCCCCCATGCGGCAGCCCTGTGGCCCATGGTGGCCGTGGGCGAGAAGAAATATTATTTCTCCGCCATGTTTGCCGCCCTGACGGCCTACACGGACGCCAACAACGCAGACGTGCCCTACGAAAGCCCGTCCAATAAGGACCTGCGGATCACCGCCACGGTTCTGAAAGACGGCACCACGGTGGCGCTGGATCAGCAGCAGGCCAACGACGTGCTGAACGCAAACGGCGTCATTACCGCGATCAACGCCAACGGGTTCAAATCCTGGGGCAACAACACCGCGGCCTATCCCTCCACCACGGATCCGAAAGATCGCTGGTGGGCTGTGCGCCGTTTCTTTGACTGGGACGGAAATAATTTCATTCAGACTTATTTCCAGAAAGTTGACAAGCCGGGCAATAAGCGCCTGATCCAGTCTATTGTGGACAGCCAGAACATTATCGGCAACGGCTACGTTGCCCGCGACTACTGCGCCGGTTATCGCGTGGAGTTCCGCAGCGACGAAAACCCCGTAGCCAATCTGCTGGCCGGCCACCTGACCGTACACACCTACCTGGCCCCGTACATTCCCGCGGAATATATCGAAAATATCCGCGAGTATGACGTGGACGCCCTGGAAAGCGCAATCGGAGGTGAATAAAGATGAACACGATCCCCACTAAGATCAACCGTTACAACGTCTACAACAAGGGAAACCGCCTGCTGGGTGTCGGTGAGGAAATGACGCTGCCGGACTTTGAGCCGTCCAGCGAAACCGTGACCGGCGCCGGGATCCTGGGTGAGATCGACGACCCCACCGTGGGCTATTTCGGCAATCAGGAACTGGAAATCCCGTTCCGCCTGCTGGACAAGGAAACCGCCGATATGATGGACATGACCAAGGCCGTGCAGCTGGAGATCCGCGGCGCCCAGCAGACCACCAACACCGAGGGCGATATTGAGTTCAGACCCATGCGCGTGGTGGTTCGTGGCCGCGGCGGAAAGCTGACCCCCGGCAAGGTCAAGGCAGGCAGCCCCATGGACACCGCGATCACGCTGACCATTCTTTACATTCTCATTGAGGTGGACGGCAAGACCGTGGTGGAACTGGACAAGCTGAACGAGGTTTACAAGGTCAACGGCGTGGACGTTCTGGCCAAGATCAAGGAGATGTGCTGACATGAGCGACGAAAAGAGAATGGACACCGCTCTGCTGGCGGAGAACGACGAAAACACCGCGGCGGAGGAAAACGCCCTGGTTATGAAGCTGGACAAGCCTTTCACCTTTGAGGGGCAGACGTACACAGAGGTGGACCTGTCCGGCCTGGAGGACACCACGGCGGCAGACCTGCAGGCCGTGGGCCGTTTCGTGACGAAGAAGAACCCGGCGGCGAACCCCGCAACCGTGGAAATGACGCTGGAATACGCCCAGTTCATGGCGGCCCGCGTCGCCCACCTGCCGCTGGAGTTTTTCGAGCGCCTCCCCGCAAAGGAGGCAATCAAGCTGAAAGGCATTGTCGTGGGTTTTCTTTACGGCGGGGCTGGGGACAACTAACGCCCGCCGTCATAAACAGGGCCTGCGTCGGGTTGTCCATACAACTGCGGACAGGGCTGGATTATCTTCTGGCCCTGTCCGTTTCGGACTTGAACGAACTGGCGGACACGGTGACGCAGTACGCGGAGGAGGTGGCAAAACATGGCCGGCAAAAATAAAACGTATGAGTTAATGCTGAAAATCGGCGGCAAGGTGGACGGTTCCCTGAAAACCGCCTGCAGCACCGCAGACAAGAACCTGGCTGCGCTGGGGAAAACGGCAAAGACCGCGGGAAAGATCGCTGCCGGTGCCATGGTAGCAGCCGCCACCGCTGTGGCGACCCTGGGAACCGCTGCGGTGAAATCCGCGGCGGAGTATGAGGCCCAGCTGGCCAACGTTTCCACGCTGCTGACCGGCACGGAGGCAGAGGTGGCCGCACGAACGGCGGAAATCGGGGATCAGGTTCTGGAAATCTCCAACCGCACGGGCGTGGCCACGGCTGACCTGACGGACGGAATGTATCAGGTGGTTTCTGCTTTCGGTGACAGCGCAGACGCCGCGGCCATTCTGGAAACCGCGGCAAAATCCGCGGCGGCGGGAAACGCGACCACGACGGACAGTATCAACCTACTTTCTGCCGTAACCAAGGGTTACGGCGATACCTCTGCGGAGGCGGTGCAGCAGGCGGCGGATCTGGCATTTGCCACCGTAAGACTGGGCCAGACCTCTTTCCCGGAACTGGCCGCAGGCATGGGCAAGGTCATTCCCCTGGCCAGTACCCTGGGGCTGGAGCAAGAACAGCTATGGGGCGCCATGGCCACGCTGACCGGCGTTACAGGTTCCACGGCGGAAGTGGTTACGCAGATGAAAGCCACAATGCAGGCGTTCCTCTCCCCGTCCAAGAATATGCAGGCCGCCCTTAAAAACATGGGCTATGAAAGCGGCCAGGCGCTGCTTGAAAGCAAGGGCCTGCAGGGATCTCTGGACGCCCTAAAGGACGCTGTGGGAGGCAACGAACTGGCGTTTGCGGGCCTGTTCTCCTCTGTGGAGGCACAAACCGCGGTGCTGGCTATGGCAGGCAACCAGGCCGAAAACCTGACCAGCAAGACGGCGGAAATGTACGAAGCCACCGGCGCGGCAAATACCGCCTTTGAGCGGCAGACCAACACCCTGAAATACGACATTAAGATGATTAAAAACCTGGGCGCCAATTTCTTGACGCAGCTGGGCACCAACATTCTGCCGTATGTGCGGGAGTTCGCGGAGGCGGCCCTGCCGGTGGTTTCGGAGGCGCTGGAGAAGATCGGCAGCTACATGACCGGAACCATCATTCCGGCGGCGGAAACCGCGGTGAAATGGATTTCGGAACACCGCACCCTGATCCTGGCGCTGGCGGCGGGTATTGCCACCGCTGTGGCGGCCTACAAGGCGTATAAAGTGGCGATCACCGCCTACAACGCAGTTATGGCCGTGTATAAAGTGGTCACCGCAGCAAGCGCCACGGGCACCTTTACCCTGGCGGGCGCCATGACGGCGCTAAATCTTCCCGTGCTGGCAGTTGTGGCCGCCATCGGCCTGGCTGTGGCGGCGGGGATCCTGATTTATAAGAACTGGGACAAGATCAAGGCCAAGGCCGTGGAACTGGGCGCGAAGATCTCCGAGGTATGGGGAAACATCAAGACCGGCGTTTCCGAGGCCGTGGCGAACCTGGTTTCTGCGTTCCAGTCTAATTTCCCCCTGCTGTCCGCTTATTTGAGCGGGTGGTGGAAAAGTGTTTCGGCGGCCTGGGAAAACGCCAAGGCCATTTTTGCCAATATCATTGACTTTGTGCAGAACGTATTTGCAGGCAACTGGAGCGCCGCCTGGGACAATATCGTGGCCATTTTCGGAAACGTGTTTGGCATGATCGTGAACCTGGCGAAAGCCCCCATAAACGGAGTTATTTCCGCAATCAACTGGGTGCTGGAGAAGATCAACAGCATTTCCGTGACGATCCCGGACTGGGTTCCGGGCGTCGGCGGGAAAACCCTGGGCTTTAACATTCCGACGATCCCCGCCCTGGCTGCCGGTGGTATTGCCACGGCGCCCACGCTGGCGCAGATCGGTGAGGGCGGAGAGCCGGAGGCGGTGCTGCCGCTGTCCAAGCTGGCGGCCCTCCTGGACGAATGGACGAAGCCGAAGCCGACACCGGGCGGCGGAACGGGCGGCGGCGGTGAAACCGTCGTTTTCTCCCCGGTATTCAATTTCTACGGCGGGACGCCGAGCCGCGAGGAGGCCGAGGAGGCCGGGCGGATCAGTTTCGCGGAGTTCAAGAAACTGTATAGGCAGATGAAAGCCGAGGAGAAGCGCAAGCAATTCAGCCCGGCATAAGAGGAGGACCACACCATGGAAAGCACCTACACCACCAAGCAGGGGGACGTATGGGACAAAATCGCCTATGAGGTGTACGGCGACGAAGAATACACCGGCTGGCTGATGGAAAACAATTTCCCGCTGCTGGACACGTTCGTGTTTGACGCCGGGGTGGTCCTCCAGACCCCGGCCCCGCCGGAGCAGACCGCGGCCAATGACCTGCCGATCTGGAGGAGCAAGGTATGAATACACGGCGGGCGTATGTAGACCTGATTTACAACGGAACCGCAGCCACGGCGGAAATTTCCGGTTTCGTGACGGATATTTCATACACGGATCCGGCCAGCGGAGAGGCGGACAGCCTGGACATTACGCTGCAAGACCGGGATCACCGGTGGACGGGGGCGTGGATCCCCGTCGCCGGTGACACCCTGGCCGCGACAATCCGGGCGCTGAACTGCCAGTATTCCGGGGACAACCGGATCCTGCCGTGCGGTTTCTTTATCGTGGACAGTTTCAGCTTTTCCGGCTGGCCGGTTTCCGGGAGCATTTCCGCGATCTCCACGCCGCTGGACAGCAGTTTCACCACCACCCAGCGGACAAAGACCTGGGAAAACGTGACCATAAAAGAGATCGGAACCGAGATCGCAGGCCGCGCCGGGATCGCGCTGGCCTGGGACGTGGAGGGCGACCCGTTCACGATCAAGAGCGTGGAACAATCGGAACAAACCGACTGTGAATTTTACATGAACCTGTGCAACACCTACGGGCTGGCCATGAAAGTCTACGCCCAAAAGATCGTGGTGTATGACCGGGAGGCATACAAGAAAAAGGGCGCGGCGGCGGTGCTGTCCCCGTCCAGTATGAAATCCTGGTCATGGCAGCAAGATCAGGCCGGCACCTACACCGGCGGAGAGTTCACATACACCAGCCCGGCCACGGAAAAGGAAATCAAGGTGACCGTGGGCAAGGGCAGCCGGATCCTAAAGCAGAGCGGCAAGGCCGACAGCAAGGCCGACGCGGAACGGAAGATCAAGGCGGCGGTGGCCAAGGCAAACCACGGCAAGACCAAACTTTCCACCACCATTGTGGGAAACGCCTCTCTGGTGGCCTCCCAATGCGTCCAGGTGGTGGGCCTGGGGAAGCTGTCCGGCAAGTATTACATTGACACCATTACCCACAACGTCAGCGGATCCGGCGGCTACACCATGGACCTGGAAATGTCGCTGGTGGAGGAATGACGCGAGGAGGAACGCATGGAAAACAATATCCGGCTGGGTAAGATTTCAGCCATTGATTACGCCGCGGGCACGGTCCGCGTGGTGTACCACGAAAAGGACGACGCCGTGACCGCCCCCATTCCCCTGATTTCATCGGAGTATTTCATGCCGGAGGTGGACGACATGGTTATGGTGCTTCACCTCTCCAACGGCACGGAGGCGGGCGTGGTCCTGGGACGACCGTGGAGCGAGAAGAACAAGCCCCCGGAGGGTTCCAAAGGGCTTTACCGCAAAGACCTGGCCCGTTCGCCGGGTGAGGCCATGATCCGCTATAAGGACGGCACCATGACCATCAAGGCCGCCAAGTTGGTGATTGACGGAACCGTGACCGTCAGCGGCGACGTGACCGCCGGCGGGGTTTCCCTGGACAACCACACCCACACGGACAGCATGGGCGGCGGAACCTCCGGGCCATCGTAAGGAGGCGATTTACACATGATCGGAACGCTGGGGCGCAAAATCATTTTTGAGGTGAGCGACAACAGGGTTTTGACATTTGAGAGCATGAGCCGCGAGGTTTCCGGGCGCTGGACCGAACACGAAGTTTTAGGCGTGAAGCCGAAAGCGGAGTTTTTAGGGCCTGGCCTCCAGACCATAAGCCTGACCATTCACCTGTCCGCTGCCCTGGGCGTGAAGCCGCGGCGGATCCTGGACATGGTGGAGCGCATGGTGGAAAGAGGTTCGGCGGAGTACCTGGTGATCGGCGGTAGACTGGTGGGCCGCCGTCCGTTCCGCGTTACAGGATCGAGTGAAGCCTGGGACAAGGTTTACAGCCGCGGAGAATTGGCCAAGGCTACCCTAACCATTTCACTGGAGGAATACGCATGAACGAAAACGACCTTTTCAATTTCCAACTGGAATATACGTTCACGGCGGACTGGCTGGCAGAACTGGATCGGCAGCTGGCCCTCCTGCTGTCCACACGGGAGGGCACCATGCCGTTGGATCGGGCTTTCGGCCTGAACATGGATTTTGTGGATATGCCGCCAGAGGCCGCAAAGAGCCTTTACACGGCGGAGGTCACCGAAAAGGTGTCCAAATTCATACCGGAGGTGCGGGTGCAGGAAGTGACCTGGACCGGCGGCAACACCGGCAAACTTTTTCCAAAGGTGGTGATAACAAGTGCCTGATATTTCCGCAATTCAGAACACCCCGGACGTGTCTTTCATCGACAACAAGACCATTGACGACGTGCGCGGGGATATGGTGGCAGACTTTGAGGCGTTCATGCTCCAAGCGACGGGCAGCAAGGTGTCCCTGGGCCGCGCCTCTGTCCACCGCATGATCCTGTATTCGGCGGCGGCGCAGATTTACCAAGCCATGCAGTACGTTGACCGAGCGGGCAAGCAAAGCCTTTTGAAATACTCCTATTCGGAGTTCCTGGACAATCTGGCGCTGCTGAAAGGCGTTACCAGAGAACCGGCCAAGGCGGCCACGACCACGATCCGCTTTACCGCGTCGGCCACCAGGACGCTGGCCACACCGATCCCGGCGGGCACCAGGGTTTCCTCCAGCGGTTCCATTTATTTCAGCACGATGGGGTACGCAGAGATCCCGGCGGGCAGCCTGACGGTGGACGTGCTGGCGGAGTGTACCGCAACAGGCAACGCGGGCAACGGACTGGCGCCTGGCGAGGTGTCCACCATCGTGGATCCCGTTCCCTACATTACCAGCGCCGTGAACCAGAACACCACGGAGGGCGGCGCAGACGTGGAGAACGACGAAAGCCTGGCGGAGCGGGTTTACCTGGCCCCTGGCGCCTATTCTACGGCAGGCCCGGAGGACGGATACCTGTACCACGCCAAGAAGTACAACGCCGCCATTGGTGACGTGGTGGCCACCAGCGACCACGAAGCGGGCCAGGTGGATATTGTTTTCATCATGGCCGACGGTTCCAAGCCGGGCGCGGCCATGATCTCCGGCCTGCAGGCGTACCTCTCCGGCAAGACGATCCGCCCCATGACGGACAAGCTGACCGTGAAAGCCCCGGAGGAGGTCACATACAGCATTAACCTGACGTATTACATCAACCGCAGCGACAGCGCCAGAGCGGTGGCAATCCAGGCGGCGGTGGCCCAGGCCGTGGAGGAATATAAAACCTGGCAGCGCACCATAGGCCGCGACGTGAACCCGTCGCAACTGGCCGCCATGGTCATGGAGGCAGGCGCCAAGCGTGTCACCGTGACCGCGCCGACGTTCGCGGCGGTGGCCGCCACCAAGGTGGCAGCATTGACCGGATCGGCCACCGTGACGTATGGAGGGCTGGAAGATGATTAAACTTTCCGGCAGCCGCTTCACGGACATTATGCCGGAGAACCTGGCAGAGCAACCGGAGATCCAGGCGCTTGCCTACGCCGTGGGCAGGCAGGTGGAGAAGCTGCTGGCCTATGCCGACGGCGCCCGCACCTATGCGGCGATCTATGCTGTGCCGGAAAAGGTGCTGGATCTGCTGGCCGTGGAACTGCGTACCCCGTCCTATGACGAAAACTTTTCCATTAAGGTCAAGCGAACCCTGATCGCGGAAAGCCTGCTGTTTTACGCGCAGATGGGCACCCCGGCAGCGGTGAACCGGATTATTGAAACCATTTTCCAGGCCGGTCATATCAGCGAGTGGTGGGAATACGGCGGGAAACCCTATCACTTCAAGGCATACACCACGAACCCGGCCATTACGTCGGACGACGTGGAGGAGTTCAAGCGGGTGCTGGGCACCGTCAAGCGCCTTTCCGCCTGGCTGGACGAAATCGTGCTGGATCTGTCCACACCTCCGGCGGAGGTATTCGTGGGCCATTGGATCCACACGGGCGATTTTATCACCCTGCAAAGGGCGACTATGTAACAGGAGGTTATCAGCCATGTTTCAGGCCCCGAAACTGACAGACGCCGGCAAAAACCTGTATTACAGGAATATGGCCGGTGAGGGGATCAAATTCACAACCATTCAGCTGGGCAACGGCACAATCAGCGGCCCGATCTCCGCTATGACGGCCCTTGTCAGCGCCGTGGTGACTATTGACGCCGCGGTGAAAAACAACGCGGAGCAGTACGCCGACGTGTCCGGCCATTTCTCCAACGCAGAACTGGAGGAGGGTTTTTACTGGCGCGAGATCGGCGTGTTTGCGGCGGATCCCGATTACCCCAATGACCGCAGCCACGACATTCTTTACTGCTACCAAAACGCCTATGACACGGCGGACTTTATCCCCGTGGCGTCGGTGGAAACGGTGGAAAAAAACATTACTGTGCCCATTATCGTGGGCGACGCCTCCACGGTGTCCTGCACCCTGTCCAGTTCGCAGGTGATGGTGTCGGAGGCGGACCTGGAGGCGCACGACAAGGACGCGAACGCCCATAATGCCCTGTTTGAGAAGATCAACAAAGAACTGGAAAAGAAACAGGACACGATCACCGCCAAGGGCATTTTGAAAGGCGACCAGGACGCAAAGGGAAACCCCACCGTGACCAAGGCCACGCCGGGCGTGGACTACCAGCAGCCCACCCAAGTGCTGACGGAAAGCAACGCCATGGCCCTGACGGACACGGTTCCGTTTTTCTCCGGTGCTGACGGGCAAAACCGTAAGGTCACGCTGAAAAAGCTAAAGGAGGCCCTGGGCGTCCAGTCTGCCAGTATCAACGTGACGACCTGCGCCGGCGCGGCGGTGGTTTGCACGGACGGAGAAACCACCCTGAACGGCGTGGGTTCCACCAAGTTCTCCCTGCCGGAGAACACCGGCACCTGGGAGGTAACCGCCACCCTGAACGGCCACACGGCCAGCGCCGTGGTGGAGGTCACCGGCGCCATGCAGTACAACGTGGATCTGGTGATTACCTCCAGCGTGGCAGTTACCCACGCACCCACGAAAACCACCTACAACGTGGGGGAAACATTCGACCCCACCGGCCTGGTGGTCACCGCCACCTATGCCGACGGCACCACGGAGGACGTAACCGACGGCTGCACGTTCAGCCCCACCGTTATGGCAGCCAGCACCACGGCGGTGACGATCAAATACCAGCGGGCGGGCGTGACGGTCACGACTACCCAGGCGGTCACGGTCCTGGAAATGTCCAGCATTTCCGTGAAAACCGCACCCAACAAAACCGCGTATTACATCGGTGAGAGTTTCGACGCCACCGGAATGGTGATTGAGGCCACCATGTCCAACGGCACCAAAAAGACCGTGACGGGCTGGACGTACACCCCCAGCGGCGCCCTTTCCAAAACGGACACGGCGGTGACGATCTCCTACACGGAAAACGGCGTCACAAAGACCTGCACCCAGGCGATCACGATCCGCACCTTGTCCAGCATTTCCGTGACGACGGCACCCGCGAAAACCGCCTACAAGTACGGGGAGAAGTTCAGCAGCGCCGGAATGGTGATTACCGCCAAATATTCGGACAACGCCACCCGCGTGGTGAGCGGCTGGACCTATTCGCCCACCGGCGCCCTGGGACTGTCCAATACCACGATCACGATTACCTACGCAGAGGGCGGCGTGAGTAAGACCTGCACCCAGGCCATTACCGTGAGCAACTACCTTTCCAGTATCGCGGTGACCCATGCACCCACGAAAACCTCCTATTTCACCGGCGAAACGTTCAACAGCGCGGGAATGGTGGTCACCGCTACCATGGCGGACGGCAGCAAAAAGACCGTCACCGGCTACACCTGCAGCCCCACCACCATGGCAGCCAACACCACGGCGGTCACTGTCAGCTATTCCGAGGGCGGCGTGACCAAGACGACCACCACCCCGGTGACGGTCACCAGCATTTCCAACACGCTGGCCTCCAACAGCTGGGCAACGATCCGCGCCGTGTCCGACGCCGGAAAGGGGTCCAATTACTGGAGCGTGGGCGACGCCAAGGGGATCACGATCAACGGCAAGGTGGGCGCCACGACGTTCTCCAATCTGGCCATTTCCGTGTTTATCCTGGGTTTCAACCACAACGCCAGCCGTGAGGGCAGCAACCGGATCCATTTCCAGATCGGCAAGATCAACGGCACCCTGGTGGGCCTGGTAGACGGCAATTACGGAAACAGTATCAGCACAACCGGCGCCTTTACCATGAACACGTCATACACGAACAGCGGCGGGTGGAATAACAGCCACATGAGAAAGACCGTGCTGGGCAGCAACAGCGCCAGCGCCACCAGCCCAACGGCCAACACCCTGCTGGCAGCCCTGCCGGCGGATCTCCGGGCGGTTATGAAGCCGGCCACCAAGTACAGCGACAACACCGGCGGCGGAAGTGACACCGCCAGCTATGTCACCAGCACCACGGATCTGCTGCCGCTGCTTTCGGAGTTTGAATACCACGGGGCCAGAACCTACGCCAACAGCGCGGAGAAGAATTACCAGGCCCAGTATGACTATTACAAGGCCGGAAACAGCAAGGTGCATTATAAGCACAACGCCACCGGCACGGCGGCCCGTGCGTGGTGCCGTTCCGTCTATTCGGGCAACCACTACTATTTCTGCCTTGTCAGCACCGACGGCAGCGCCAACCGTAACAACGCCGACCATTCCTGGGCGCTGGCCCCCTGCTTTTTTGTCTAATCGCCGCAGCATATCCGGCAAAATCCCGCCCACGGAAGTGGGCGGGAAACCCGGACAGAGAAAGAAAACCCGTGAGGTGAAAGAATGTCAGTTCTGAAAGAAAAGCGGACCGTGAGCAAAGCGGAGTATGTGAACACCGCAAACCAGATTTATGTGGAAACGGTGGGCTTTTTGACGCGGCTTTCCGCCCGTTATTCCCGGCTGATTGCAGAGGGCACCGCGCAGCTGGCCGGTGAGGTCATGGACCACACCGAAAAGGCCAACAAAATATACCCGTCGGACGAACAGCGCAAAGCCCAGCGCAAGGCGCATTTGCTGGAGGCGCTGGCCTCCCTCTCTGCGCTGGACGTGCGCCTGACACACGCCTATCTGGTTATGTACCAGAACCCGCAAGGGTGCTTTACGGCGCCCAGCGGAAAGACGGTTCCACCCAAGGAGGCCATGGACAAGCTGGACCGCATGGCGCAGAGCCTGGGCGAACTGATAGACCGGGAGGACACCCTGCTGCGGAATATCCTGGAGAGCGACAGGAAGCGGAAGTAAGTCATTTTTATGGGTGTATCTTTGAAAACGCGCCGGGAGGCAGGGCGGCTTTTCCCTCTGACGGCGGCCAATGCGTGGTGCCGTTCCGTCAATTCGGGCAACAACAACAATTTCTGCCTTGTCAACACCGACGGCAGCGCCAACAATAACAACGCCAACAATTCCTGGGCGCTGGCCCCCTGATTTTGCATAACTGGGTCAAATGCAGTAACGAACGTGAACCGGACCCATGTAAAAGGAAAGATACTTCCCTGGCGAAAGCCTGAAACTGCCCGCTGATGATCCCGCGCGGACGCTGCTTGCATGGCGGGGGTATTGTGCTAACCCCGTTTCATGCGCTGGATCGAAGCAGTTTAGACGCACACCAACACCACAACTGTACGGAGGGCGAATACTTTTCTATGACAAGCGAACAGCGCCGCGAGGCGCGTTACAGACGCCGCCAGACAAGGCGGCAGGCAAAGCGAAAGGCCCACAGCGACGCCCTGGGGCCGATTGAGGAAGTTTTCAGTTACCGCGCCATGTTTTTCTATGGCCGGAAATGCTGCAACGGCGTGAGGTGGAAAGCCAGCACACAGCGGTTTGAAATGCACCTGTTTTCAGGCACCGCCAAGCGCCGGCGCAAGATCCTGAATGGAACATGGAAGCCGGGCAAAACCGCCCATTTCACCCTGAAAGAACGGGGCAAGGTTCGACCAATAGACGCGCCGCACATTGAGGATCGGCAGGTTTATAAGGTTCTGACCAAAAAGGTGCTGGTGCCGCTGTATGTGCCCAGTATGATCTACGACAACAAAGCCAGCCAGAAAGGCGGCGGCCTGCATTTCCATTACAGACGCCTGGCCAAGCACCTGCGGGACCATTACCGCAAGCATGGCCTGGAGGGTGCCCTGTTCCTGATGGATTTTCACCACTTTTTCCCGGACGCGCCCCACGCGCTGCTGTATGAGCGGCACCGGGGCATGATCCTAAACCCGGACCTGCGGCAGTTGGCCGATCTGGTGGTGGCAGCTGTGCCGGGCGGCGTGGGTATGCCGCTGGGCGTGGAGCCAAGCCAGCAGGAAATGGTGGCGCTGCCGTCCTCCCTGGACAACCGGATCAAAGCCCAGCTTTCGATCCATGGCGCTGCCCATTACATGGACGACTATTACACCATTCTGCCGTCGAAGCAGGCGGCGGAGGTGACCGCGGCGGATGTGATCGGCCACGCGGAGGCCATGGGCCTGCAGGTCAACGCCGGAAAGTCAAAAGTGGTTCCGTTCTCCAGACCGTTCCGGTTCTGCAAAGCAAAGTTTCAGGTGACGAACACCGGCGCCGTGAAGATCCACGGCTGCCGGGACGGCATGAAGCGGGCGCGGCGGAAACTGCGGCTTTTCCAGGCGCGTGTGGCCAGCGGTGAAATGACGGTGGAGCAGGTGGCCCAATGGCTGCAAACACCGATTTCCTATTATGAAAACTTCAACGATCACGGCAGGGTGCTGAAACTGCGGCGGCTATTTTATGCGATTTTCAAAACGGAGGTGTAAACCATGTTCAAGATCACAAAAGACGGGGCGACCGTGGCCATGACCGAGGCCCCCAACTACATCAAGCAGGCGGAAAACGGCTGTTTCGTGCTGTGCCCGGAGGCGGAGGCCACGGGGATCGCGCACAACGGCACCGTTTACCACCTCCTGGGACGCCCTGACATGGCGGGGGCAGAAATCACGGTCATGCTGGAAGAAACGGACGCGGGAGTGGAGATTGCCAAGGCGGCAGACGCTACGGGGATCGTGTTCGTCACAATGGCGGAGGCCGGAAGCGTGGACGCCACAACGGCGGCGGAACACGCGGACCTTTTCGCGCCGTGGGCGGTGCCGGTGGCCTATACCGTGGGCCAGATCCGCAGATATACGGACGGGAAGCTGTATAAATGCGTTCAGGCCCATACGTCACAAGCGGACTGGACGCCGGACAAAACCGCAAGCCTTTGGACGCCGGTTTCCGATCCGGCGGAGGAATGGCCGGAATGGTCCCAGCCGGTTGGCGCACATGACGCATACAGCAAGGACGCCAAGGTGTCGCACAATGGCAAGCATTGGACCAGCACTGTGGACAGCAACGTGTGGGAGCCTGGCGTGTACGGGTGGACGGAGGTGTAAGCCGTGGGCGCTGCCTACATCGTAAGAAAAAGAGCGCGGTTTGTGAGTATCAACGGCCCCGTAAACCTCCGGTATGGTACGCCTGTGGACGCTGTGGACGGGTTTCTGGTACATAATGGCCGCCCGTTGTGCGCGGTCACCAGCGAGAGCGCACACCGCTATTTTGCACGAAATGACGACGGAAACGGGAAAGCCCGCGGCGCCCTGATCGGCGCCATCACGGCCAAGCTGGAGCGGAAAGACGCCGGCCATCAAATGCGCTGGGATCTCCTGTGGAGCGACCCGGAGGCGCAGAAATTACGCCACCCGGATCATGCGGATTTCTGGCTGTGGGGCCATGCCTTTTTTGAGGCGGACATGGCAGACCTGGAACACGTCGCCGGGCTGATCGGTGCGAGGAGGTGACGCTGCCATGGATTATATGAAGCTGGTGGCGGACCTCTGCCAGATCATTGACCGCCAGAACGAAATCACCAAGGCCATGGTGGCGCAGCTGGGCCAGCGCGACGCCCTCCGGTATGAGGAGGAAATGGCGGCAGTTCGGCGGGACTACGATACCGCCATGGGGGAGGTGGATCCGTGCAAAAACTAATTGAAACGCTGTCCACCGTAAGCGTGGGCCAGGCGCTGACTGGCGGCGTCACCGTGGTGGCGCTGGTGTCCGTGTTTATCGAAATTACCCCGGTGAAGATCAACCCGGTTTCCAAGTTTCTGGCCTGGCTGGGGCGGAAGATCAACAGCGAAGTGATCGCCAAGGTGGACAGGCTGGAAACCGAGGTGCAGGCCATGAGGAAAGCGGACGGAGAGCAGGAGGCCATAAACTGCCGTTACCGGATCCTGCGGTTCGGGGACGAAGTAAAACACGGCACCCGGCACAGTCAGGAACATTTTGAGCAGATCCTGGCCGATATTGACGCCTACGAAATCTATTGCAAGGATCACAAGGATTTCAAGAACAACAAAACCAAAGTGACCACGGAGCGGATCCTGGACGTTTACCGCAAGTGCGTGGAAACGGACGATTTTTTGTAATGGGAGGAAGCCGTGAAAATCTTTATTGTGGCCGCGGCGGCGTGGGCTGCCGGTGCCCTCCTGGGTTATTTCGTGGCCCGGCTGGCGTATAAGCACCTGCGGAAGCGTCTGCGGACGCTGCGGCAGGAACGGAAGCCGCCTAAAAAGAAAATGGGCACCATGGACAGGATCCTGGTTCTGGAAGCGGTTTTCCTGGTGGCGTACACGGTGGCCGATCTGGTGGTTTTCTGGCACACCGGATCAGAGCCTGCAACCCTGACCGGCTGCGTGTTCGGCGTGTGCGGCCTGGAAAACGGCGTCATGGGCTGGATCAAGACCAACAAGGACAAGGCGGCGGAGGCCGCCGGAACGAGCGGGAGCGGCACCCAGCCGCCCCCGGAGGAACCGCCCGCGGGCACCGGCGAACCACCGGACGCGGGCCTGTGAGGAGGTATAAACAAACATGACCGGAAACGAACTGCGCCGAAAGGTGGCGGACATTATCAACGCATGGGACGGAGCAACCAGAGGCAGCGCCAAGCACCTGGAGATCCTGAACATCTACAACAACCACAAGCCGCTGGCAAGAGGTTACCGCGTACAGGTGGGTGACGCCCATTGTGCCACCACGGCCTCCGCGGCGTACATCAAGGCAGGGATCGCGGAGTACACCGGGACGGAGTGCGGCGTGGGAAAGTATGTCGAGATCGCCAAGAAAAAAGGGATCTGGACGGAGAACGACGCATACACCCCCAAGGTGGGCGACGCCTGCGTGTACGACTGGCAGGACGGGGCCAACTACGCCACCACCGACAACACCGGCGCACCGGATCACATTGGCATTGTTACCAAGGTGGGCGGCGGCACATTTGTGGTCACAGAGGGAAACATGAACGGCGGCAAGGTGGGCAAGCGCACCATGAAAGTGAACGGGCGGTATATCCGCGGTTTCATTACCCCGGACTTTGACATGATCGCCCGGAAACTGGGCGGTACGTCCGGCGGGACGGCGGACAAGCCAACGAAACCGACGACCCAGGCGGCGGGTACATACACCGTAAAGAGCGGCGACACCCTTTCCCGTATCGCCGCGAAGTACGGCACCACCGTGGCCAAACTGGTGGAGATCAACGGCATTAAAAACCCGAACCTGATCCGCGTGGGCCAGGTCCTCCGCCTGCCCGGCGGCGCCGTCAAGTACACCGTTGTGGCCGGGGACACCCTTTCCCGTATCGCCGCGAAGTACGGCACCACTGTGGCCAAGCTGGCAGCAGACAACGGGATCAAAAATCCGAACCTGATCCATGTGGGCCAGGTTATCACCATCAACAAATAATTTTGCCGGAGGTGCTGGAATGGTTATTATCAAGGCGCTGGCCTGGGTGCTTTCCCTGGCCGCTGTGGTCACCTGGCTGGTGGCCCTGGTACGCTGGGACGGTTCGATCCCCTGTGATCGGAGCCAATGCGAAAGCTGCCCATTTCCGCGGTGCCACGAAAATGGCCAGGACAGCACCGGGCAGGAATGAGAGGTAAAAATGGAACAGACTATTATCCGCCTGGCCATTGGCCTGGTTCTTCTGGTGGCTGTCAACGTCGTGCTGGGCAGCCTGAACGCCCTTTTTGACGGGACTTTCGACCGTATCAAATGCCGGAACGGCGTCATTAAGGGGATCATTATTGCCGCCTGTTTCGTCGCTTTCTATGTAGCGGGACGCCTGAACCCCGATATTGTGGCAATCGACATTGACGGCGAAACGGTCAACGTGGCAACAGCCGCCAACCTGGCCATGGTGACGGCCTATGTGCTGTATGCGAAAGACGTTTTTTCCAAGCTGTCCAAGCTGGTTTTGAGCAAAACGAGCGGGACGCCGGAGCAGACCGGCGGAACCACGCCGCCCGCATTGGAGGAACCGGCGGACGCGGCGGAGGCCACCGCAGCAGAATAAAAAAGGAACCCCGGCGCCGCCCTGGCGTCGGGGTTCTTCTGCGGGTCACCTGCTGGCAGGCATGGCCCGCATGACTGTTTTTCTGCTGTATTCATCGGTGAGGACTAACACCACACCGCGCCGCCCGTCAGCCAGCGGGACCGTGACCGCCTCCAGCGTAACAGCCGGGGCCGCTTTTTCCATTTTCCCCATTCTCATTTCCTCCCATTGAAAAGTTTACGAAGCAGCCGGATCCCGTAGCGAACCGGAATATAAACCGCCACGAATATGGCCACAAAAAGCAGGTATTTCATGCGCTGCCCTCCTATTGACATTTTAGTGGGTTTCGTTTATATTGAGGGTGCGGGGGTTACCCCCCGCCCCTCTGTCTGTTACCAGTTCAGCAATTTGAGGATTGCCGCTGTAATCAGACCGGAGATTGTGCCCGCCAGGATTGTGTCCGCCAAGACCTGCAACCTGTTGGGCTGCGCCGTCGGCTTATGCCGTCGGCGTTTTTTCTTGCCCATCTCAACCACCCCTTTCCTCTTGAACTGTCTATATTATAGTCTTTTTAGGGTGCATAATCAAGTGGCGATATGCACGAAAAAAGGTGCTGTAATTTGTCTAAAATATGCACTTTACAGGGTGCATATAAAATGATACAATGAAGCACAGAAAGGGGTGAATATTATGGCAATCAGCTACCAGGGGGCATTTGACAAAATGCAGGAAAAGGGCGTCACGACATACCGGATCCGAAAGGAAAATATACTGTCACAAAGTACCCTGCAAAAAATGAGGGACGGGAAATATGTAACGACGGAAACAATAGAACGGCTTTGCCTGCTGCTGGATTGCACCCCAAACGATTTAATGAAAATCACGAAGTAAAGACACCCCCGACGCACACAGCGCCGGGGGCGTTTCGGCGTTTGCCCTCCAGAGTGTTCAATATTTTTCGGTGCTGATTATTAACACGGGTTCGTGGAAACCTATGTGTTAATATCAAGAAAACTGCTGAACATTACCACGCGCCTGGAGGGCTGCCCATGAAAGCGTATGATTTCCACGGGAAAAGAAATATATGCGGTGACCGGATCCGGGAGGCCCGCCTGCGGGCGCGGCTGTCACAGTCTGATCTCTGCCGGCGTCTGCAACTGGCTGGTGTCATTGTGGAGCGGGACGTGATAAGCAGGATCGAAAACGGCGGCAGGTTTGTGGCTGACTTTGAGGTGGTGGTGATCGCGGACGTTCTGGAGGTTTCCGTGGACTGGCTGCTGGGCAAAGAATAGGACGGCGTGGAGTGCTGTATGCACCGCGCCGTCCATATTTTTTTGAAAGTGAGGGCACGGGCATGAAAGGATATAAGCACCTGACGGAGTTTGACCGGAACAAGATCGCCAGAATGAGAAAAGAGGGCGCCACCATGCGCGAGATCGGCGCGGCCCTGCACGTCAGCGCCGCCACCGTCTGCCGCGAGATCAAACGCGGGACATACACCTACATGAACGCGGATTATATCGAAGTGACCGAGTACATACCAGAGCGGTCACAAGCCCGCTACCGGGCCAACATGGCGGCCAAGGGCGGCCCCCTGAAAATTGGAAGTGATCGCCGGTACGCCGAAACCCTGGAGGCGCTGATTGCTGACGACAATTACAGCCCGGAGGCAGCCCTGCATGAGATTGAGAACCACCCGGAAAAGTACGGCAGCTTTGAAACGCGGATCTGCCGCCAAACCCTTTATGCCTATATTGACAAGGGAGTTTTTCTCCGCCTGACCAATAAGGCGCTGCCGTTCAAGGGTTCCCGGCGGAAGAAGAAAACCAAGCACGTCCAGCGGGCGAAACAGCAGCCCAAGGGTGAGAGCATAGAAAAGCGCCAGCCGGAGATCGACGGGCGCCAGGAGTTCGGCCACTGGGAAATGGATCTGGTGGTTTCCTGCAGGGGCGGGCATAAGTGCCTCCTGGTGCTGACCGAGCGCGTCACCCGCATGGAGGTGATCCGCCTGATCCGCGATAAATCCGCGGCCAGCGTCGTCCGTGCGCTGGACACCATGGAACGGAAATGGGGCACCCGCTTCCCGCAGGTATTCCAATCTATTACCATGGACAACGGAAGCGAGTTTGCGGACTATATCGGGATTGAACGGTCCGTATATAAACGCTGCGAGAGCAAGCGCACCCGGACATATTACTGTCACCCATACTGCAGTAGTGAGCGAGGAAGCAACGAAAAACAAAACCAGATGATCCGGCGGAAGTTCCCCAAGGGGACAAACTTTGATAAGGTTACCCAAAAAGACGTGGAGGCGGTGGAAAGCTGGCTGAACAGATACCCCCGCCAACTGCTGGGCTGGGCCTCTGCCGGGCAGCTGTTTGAGGGCTATTTGCAGACCGTCTAAAAATATTTTTTCGTTTTGTTACACTTTCCTATTGACATTTGCCCGCCGCAGCGCTTGACGTACTGCGGCAGTATGTGTAAAATAGTCGGGCGAGTGAGCCGGACAGCCGCGGGCACGAGCCGAAAGGCTGTGCGTGAGGAAAGTCCGGGCTCCGCAGGGCAAGGATAACGGGTAACACCCGCCAGGGGCGACCCTCGGACAAGTGCAACAGAAAGATACCGCCCGAGCAATCGGGTAAGGGTGGAAAAGTGAGGTAAGAGCTCACTCGCCGGCTGGAGACAGTGCGGCGCTGTAAACTCTATCCGGAGCAACACCGCGGAGGGACATACGGCCGGCCCGGCCGTCCCATGGAGGTGGCTGGAACGCACCGGCAACGGTGCGTCTAGATAGATGGCTGTCGATTACAGAACCCGGCTTACAGGCTCACTCGCAATTGCAAGACCCCGCCGAACGGCGGGGTCTTACTGTATGCTGCAAAGTGCCGTTGCGCAGCTGGTACGCACCTGCTATAATAGATATATGACGTGCACCGCCGATATTCGTCATACGGAGGCTTGGCATATGTACTACTCGCAGCTCGTAAAAACAGCGTGCACCATCCTGTTTCAGGCGCACAAGGACGATCTCGACAAGGGCGGCTACCCCTACGTGTTCCACCCGTTTTATCTCGCCACGCAGATGGACGACGAAGCATCAACGTGCGTGGCGCTGCTGCACGACGTGATTGAGGATCACGGGGATGTGTATTCCTTCGCGGATCTGGAGCGCGCCGGTTTTCCCGCATCCGTGCTCGATGCACTCCGGCTGCTGACGCACGCCGAGGGCGTGCCCTATATGGACTACGTGCAGGCGCTGGCGAAAAATCCGATCGCACGCAGGGTCAAGTGTGCCGACCTGCGGCACAACCTCGACACTCGGCGGATCGACGGCGCTGCGCCCGCAAAAAGGGACACCTACCTGCAGGCGCTGGCCTATCTGGAGAAAACGGAATAACAAACAGCGCCGGACGGGTCTGCCCCGTCCGGCGCTGCGGTTTCATTCGGCGCGCAAAAGGATCAGAAAAAGAAAAAACCTGTAACCGTTGCGGTTACAGGTTTTTTTGGAGCTGCTACCCGGATTCGGACCGGGGACCTCATCCTTACCAAGGATGCGCTCTACCGACTGAGCTA